>Ga0209542_10011798_pt1 | contig 15429 bp, 7 predicted proteins | sample RifCSPhighO2_01_FD_184028 | JGI IMG/M metagenome (GOLD analysis project Ga0209542, IMG submission 184028) | Soil microbial communities from Rifle, Colorado - Rifle CSP2_plank highO2_0.1 (SPAdes) (version 2) | ecosystem: Environmental > Terrestrial > Deep subsurface > Rock core/Sediment ... | reverse complement strand
ATACCAGATCAAATCAGCTCCTCCGGTATCACGATATAGAGCTACCCGATATTTTTCCTTGTACTCTGGAGTGGTTTCTGGATGGTTATCATAACCTGCAAGAATGATTCTATATGCGGTGACGAACTCACCTTGAGGACCCGTGGCCGCAATCAGTGAACCGGTGGATTGTTGCTCTGTTTGAGAGTCCAGAGCGTTTCCGTCAAAATTAATGATGACTCTCCCCGTTTTAGGCCGAATTGGACAAGACACGGGAACGCCGCAACTGGATGGAACAGTAACGGCGACGCTACGATTAGAAGAGGCCGAGTCAATTGATGTACCGCTATCGAAAAAGGTTGATCGGACTACATAACTATAAGTACTGCCGACATCCGTATTGGAATCGTTGTAAACCACGGTATCTTGCCCATAAACACTAATGACATAACCGTCGCTACGTTCCACTTTGTAACCAAGCACATTTCCCGGATCATTCACGCGATCCCATGTCACAGCAATTGCTTTAGACCCGCAGCCAAAAGCGGTGGCCTGAACATTTAGAGGCACGTAAATTCCCACTGACTTATACAACTCCGTCACCTCGCTCGGAGTTAAAGCTCGGTTGTAGACGCGAACGTCGTCAATGTAACCCTTGAAAAGTTCCCCCAAGGCGCCGTTGGCTCCGATGCGCAGGGGGCTTGTGTAGGTGTTGAGATTGCCGATCCTGTTGGCATTGTTTTTTTCCACGCCGTCAACATATATCTTCTTGGTTGCGCCGTCATAAACACCGATAATATGGTGCCAAGCGTTTGCTGTGATCGGAACCGGGGATTGCAGATGCTCTCCGTCCCCCCCCGTTGAAACCCAAAAGGATGGAGTGTCCCCGCCCAGCAGATGGATACTGTAAGAGAAGAAGGGGGGAGAATGGCCAGGAACAACCTTCGCGGCGATGATACGAGGAGCCGTATCGGTATTGGTGCGATAAACCCACGCGGAGATGCTAACCGCATTGCCGGAAATGCTGTTGCCGGCGGAGTGAGGAGCGTCTATATAATCGTTTGTTCCGTCAAGAGAAACCGCTCCCGTTCCGACTTTTCCCGCCACCCAAGCCGCGCCTCCGTTTAAAGTGGCCGTGTTGGCATTTCCGCTTGAATCGGCGGCAGAGGTGCCGGAGGTCTCATTGAGATTGTAATAGGCAACTGGCCAAGCTCCTGAAACAAGCGCTTCGGCCTGTGTTGTGGCGGAGGCCGACGAAGATTTGGCCGATTCATTCGCCGCGGCATCAACGGCCGAAACGGCATAAGTGTAAGCGGTCGAAGCCAAAAGCCCGGTGTCTGAATAAGTCACACCCGAAGGAGAAGAAACCAAAGTGGTTGGAGTACAAGATGCCCCCTGACAACGATAAACTTTATACCCGGTTACCTCATTATTATCCACGCTTGCCGTCCACGAAAGATTTATCTGGGAGGAGGAAACGGCCATGGCTGACAGACCGGACGGCACGGATGGCGCCTGGGTATCGGGGGACAAGGTCGTAGCAGAGGCGGTGATGGATTTGGCCGATTCATTCGCCGCGGCATCAACGGCCGAAACGGCATAAGTGTAAGCGGTCGAAGCCAAAAGCCCGGTGTTTGAATAAGTGGTAGCTGAAGGAGAAGAAACCAAAGTGGTCGGTGTACAAGACGAGCCCGTACAGCGATAGATTTTGTAACCGGTTACAGCTGTGTTGTCTGTGCTGGCTGTCCAGGAAAGATTGATTTGAGACACCGATGTGGCAGAAGCCGTTAATCCTGTAGGTACTGAAGGCGCCTGGGTATCGGGTGTTCCCTCGGTATAGGTGTACAACTCCGTAACCTCGCTCGGAGTTAAAGCGCGGTTAAAAACTCTTACTTCGTCAATGTAACCCTTGAAAAGTTCCCCCAAGGCGCCGTTGGCTCCGATGCGCAGGGGGCTTGTGTAGGTGTTGAGATTGCCGATCCTGTTGGCATTGTTTTTTTCCACGCCGTCAACATATATCTTCTTGGTTGCGCCGTCATAAACACCGATAATATGGTGCCAAGCGTTTGCTGTGATCGGAACCGGGGATTGCAGATGCTCTCCGTCCCCCCCCGTTGAAACCCAAAAGGATGGAGTGTCCCCGCCCAGCAGATGGATACTGTAAGAGAAGAAGGGGGGAGAATGGCCAGGAACAACCTTCGCGGCGATGATACGAGGAGCCGTATCGGTATTGGTGCGATAAACCCACGCGGAGATGCTAACTGCGTTGCCAGAGACACTGTTGCTGGCAGAATGAGGAGCGTCTATATAATCGTTTGTTCCGTCAAGAGAAACCGCTCCCGTTCCGACTTTTCCCGCCACCCAAGCCGCGCCTCCGTTTAAAGTGGCCGTGTTGGCATTTCCGCTTGAATCGGCGGCGGAGGCGCCGGTTCCATCATTGAAAGCATATTGAGCGACCAAACCCGAACCGGCTCCGGATATTGCCGCGACCTGCGAGTACGGCGATACCCCGGAAGACAACTCGCCAAGATAACCGCCGATTTTTTCAAACGGCGCGAGTGCGTATGATGCCACTTCATTAAACGACTTGCCGAAAGAAATGAGCGCGGCGCAAAACACCAGCGTAAGTGAAAAAACCGCAACCAACAATTTCATCAAATTATTCTTATTCATCTGGTTTGGTTTTTTAGGTGAACTCATTTAAAAAATCCGCAGGCAAAAGAATCGCCGCCCATCAGCGATTCAACGCGTCAATAATCTTCCTGGCCTCGTCTTCGCTGATCTTTACCGATCTTCCCTCATCGCTCGACACCCAATCAAGAATGTAAACGGCTTCATCGGGCTGGAGCTGATTAAACGTGGAATTGTCAACTCTTTCGACTATCTTATCAATCCTCTCTTCCGGCGTAAACTTCTCCGTCATAAAGCTCTTGTCGTTTTGCTTCGGAGACGAAAACCAGAACAACCAAACAAGTATCAGAGCGGCTATAAGAATAAAAGCGGAAAGAAACCAAACACCTCGGCGAGAAAAAGTTTTGTTTAAATTAAAAATATCTTCTCCCCGCGGAGCCTTGGGAATCAAATCAGTTTTTGAATACCTTACCATCTTTATTTTCTATAAATTGCTCGCCAGTTTTCCTCCGCCTAAAGAACCCCACCCCAGAGACACTAACGTATGATAATAATACCAACAGACGGCGCCGCTATCAATCAATGTGGGGATAAAATCGTCGCTCTACCTGGATATTTTACGTGAGCACTTTCCCCTTTCTTAAACACGATAATTACTGTACAATTACGCCGTTAGTGTTCTTCATAAAAACTCGATGGAAAATTTTAATGTGTCTCAAGACGTCGGCCTCCCTCCTCAAATACCGCGCAAGTTCCCGCCAAAAAAACTCCTTTTGTTGGCGATTCTCGCGGCGATATTGGTTGTATTTGGTCTGACTTTCTTTCTAAAGAAATCTCCAGAGGGGATTCTCTCACCCGCCCAATATGAGGAGACGTACACGCTCGTAAACGACAAAGTTTCCGAAAGCGCGGCCATCCAAATAAATTTGCCGGAAGGTTTCGACAAAGGACTCGTTCCGCAAGGCGTTTCTTTCGAGCCGGAAATAAAAGGACGCTGGCTGACATCAAATCTCGCAAGTGTCGCCGCCTTCAAACCAAGCAAAAAACTTGAAACGGGCAAATATTACAAAGCGGTACTCGCTACGGCGGGAGGAACCATCGAAAAAGATTTTATGGCGGACGAGGATCCTTCCATCGTTGAAATATTCCCCGCGGCCGACAGCGAGGTAACGCAGGCTTCCGCCATCACGATCGTGTTCAACCGGCCGATGGTCCCGCTTACAGCTCTTTCTGAAACAGAAAACATGGAAATACCCGTGACCATCGCTCCGCAAACTCCCGGAAAGTTCAAATGGATCAGCACGCGGACTCTTCAGTTTATTCCGACAAGCACGCTCATCCCCTCCGCGAATTACGAAGTGAAAGTGAATTCCGGCTTTATCTCCATGGACGGTTTGCCGGTAAAGGCCCGAACTCACAAATTCAAAACCACCCCGATCCGTTTCCTGTCTTCTTCGTCTGGAGAAATTATCTACAGCAAGCCAATCGAGTTTAGGTTCAATGTGCCCGTGGATCTTGAAAAAACGGCCGCGGCTCTCCGGCTTAAAAATTTGTCGGCTGACAAAAATATCGAGTTTGAAATCGAGTATGGATCCAAAACCATCTACGACCTTAAATCGAGAAAAGATGCGACTATTCCGGACAAAACGGTCGTGCGGGTAATTCAAAAGCAGGACAAGTTCGGCAGAAAAAACCTATGGGACTTTGAAGAGTCTTACGAGGCCGCGCTCGGCTCCGTGTATCCGGCGGGAGGAGACATTATTATTTCGGAAAAACTCCGATCAAACGTCTCATCTTCGGGCATAATTAAAAATGTTTCCGTTCTGTCTGAAAGGACGACGCTGGCGTCCGAATACCTTTTTGATCCGCAAGGCGCCTTGACCCTGTCTTTTTTCGAGGATATCAATCTCTCGAAAAGCGATTTTGCGATCAAAGGACTCCGCAAGATAGAATACGGCGAAAAGTGCAAAGATGCTGAAGCGAAGGGATACTACAGCCCTAAATGTGAAAAAGTTCCAGACCAAGCCGTCCTCGTATTTCGTTTCGACGCCGATAAATTCACAACTAAAGGTGAAACTATTCCGTTGATGTTGCGAAAGATTGTTACAGCCACGGGCTTGGAAATCAAGAGTGATCTTCAGGTGTCGCTTAAAGTGTACCCGGGACTCCAGATCACAAAAATCACCCCGGCGAATAATTCCGCGAAAGCGAGCGTCACCGGCCTCACGATTTGCTCGAACAGCCCCCTTTCACCGCAGGGAGGAGAGGACTTCAAAACCGCCATAGTATCCGATAAATACATCGTCCTGGGAGAATGGAACCAACCTTACATACAGAATTATAATTCTTACGAAAAAAACCCGCCGTGCGCGGTAGACGAATACGTCAGCCGTATCCGATACGGGCTTCTCCCGAACGAAAGCTACAATCTCGTCCTGAACCTAAAAGACGTCTTCGGCCAGACAGTCCAGAGAAAAATCACATTCCAAACGGAACCGGCCCCGAAATTTTATCTGCGGCTTCAAAGCTTAAATCAAAGTTATAACGTTACAACTCCGGATAAAACTATCCTGACATACGCCGCGGAGAACTTTGATGTCGTCAACGTAAAAATTTGCAAGATCAACCCGCAGTCGGCGCTCGGAATTCTCACCTCGCAACCTCAACAGACCGACTCGGGCGACGGCCTTCCTTGCATCCAGACAAAGTACGAAACCGTCGCTATGCCCCCTAAAATGTGGGTAAACAACTACTTTCAGATTGACTTGAAAAAATACTGGGATGATCCAAAGGGATTTTTCATAATTTCACTCGGCAATCCCAAATACTTAAACCAAAATGGCGCGCCGATTTATGAAAGAACTTACGTGAATGTCACCAACCTTGCTGTGGGAGAAAAAAGAGTGGAGACTGCCTCATGGGACCAAAACCCGAAAAATACCAAGGACAAACTGAACGCTACACCTCTCCAAGGCGGGCTGTACTGGGTAAACACGCTTTCTGATCTCAAGCCGGTAAGCGGCGCCGTCGTAAGCGTCTACCGCGATCCAAAAATACAGGGCGCCTCTCCGATATTTGCGCACACCATTATGACGGGAGCAGACGGCGTCGCGATTGTTCCCCCGACTGATGATGTTATGGGCGCTGTCGTAAGATACGGCAACGACGCCGCAATCATAACGTCGTGGTCCGATACTCTCAACTGGTCGGGAACCGCCTCGACGGAAAACCGCGCCTACATATACACGGACAGGCCAATTTACCGCCCGGGCCAGACCGTCAACATCAAGGGTATTTACCGACAAGGTTTTGACGGCCTCTACGGTTTTGACCCCAACCAAACGGCCAATGTCTCTGTTAGGGCCAGTAACGGGGAGACGCTCCTTTCTCAAAATATCCCCATGAGTAAATACGGGACATTCAGCACGACTGTCAAACTTCCGGAAAACGCGCCCACCGGAGGATACTATATATCGGCGCTGGACCAATACGCCTACTTTGAGGTTGAAGAATACGTCGGAGCGGCCTTCGAAGCCAAAGCCCAAACGGAAAAGGACGAATACATTTCCGGCGAAGAAGTGGCGATAGATGTGAGCGGCAAATATTACTTCGGCGTTCCCGTTGACGCCGGCGCTGTCAATTACACTTTCACCTCGCAAAACTTTTACTTTGACCGCTACACGGACGAATACTTCAACTTCGGATCCGATTGGTATTACTGCTATGACTGCGGGTACGGCGATTCATTTATAAAAAGAGGACAGACGCAACTCGACACGGACGGCAAAGCGCGAATCGTGGAAAAAATTGATTTTGATAAACTCTTTAATGAAAAGGACGGCAATCGAGACCAAAGCAAAATTATCGTCTTCAACGCGACCATAACGAACAAGCAGGGCAAATCGGTCAGTGTCGAAAAATCTTTTATAGTCCATCGCGGCGAAATTTATCTCGGGGTAAAAACCGATCCATTCTTTGCCGGCAAGAACGAAAGATTCAACCTTCGCTTGAAAACGGTGGACACGCAAGGCAAACCCGTTCGGCAAAGCGATATCGAGATTGAAGTGAGTAAAGTAACATGGGAATCGTACAAACGGCAGGAAGTGGACGCAGGATATTACAACATTTCGCAACGCGTTCTTACGCCGGTCCTGAAACGCTCCGTGAGTACCAACGGCCGCGGAGATTTCTCCGACGAATTCACGCTTGAGGAAGCGGGCGAGTATGAGATCTCCGCCTCGACCAAGGACAGTCTGGGCAACACAATCTCCACCAAAACCTCCGTGTACATCTACGGCTCCAAGAGTATCTCCATTCGTCCAACCAACAACGCCGCCATGACCCTCTCCACCGACAAGAAAAATCTCAAGGTCGGAGAAACCGCCAGCGTCCTGTTTGAATCGCAGAGCCCGAAAGCCAAAGCGCTGATTACGACCGAAAGAGGCAGGATCTTCGATTATAAAATAATTGATCTGTCGAGTAATCTGTACAAGCATGAATTCACGATCATGGAAGATTACGCGCCGAACATTTACGCCAGCGTCCTTCTCCTATCCCCCGCTCCCGAAATAAAATTCGGTCAAATAGAATTTATCGTCAACCAAGACAGCAAAAAAATTGACGTCCGGATAGAGTCCGACAAGCCCGCCTACCTGCCCGGCGAGAAAGTCAATCTCACAATCCGCACGCTCGACTCCGGAGGCCGCGGCATCCCCGCCGAAGTTTCGGTGTCAGTGGCCGACATGAGCGTTCTGGCTCTCAAGGGCAACCCCAAGAAAAACCCTTTAAGTTTCTTTTATGGAGGATTCGGGCTTGCGGTCAAAACTCTATCCAATCTTAAAAATCTTTTGCACGAAGTGCCGATCCCGACCGGCACCAAAGGCGGAGGCGGGAGCAGCGCCGAAGATCTATCCAAACACAAGCGCGGAGAATTTCTGGACACTGCTTTCTGGAAGGCGGAGGTGGAAACGAATGCTTCGGGTAGCGCTAGCGTAAGTTTCACTCTGCCGGATAACTTGACGCAATGGCAAGTTGAATCGGTGGCAATCTCGCAAGATTCGAAAGTTGGAGCCGGATACAAAGAGTTCACTGCCCGAAAGAACATCATGGCGGTCCCTTTGCGTCCTCGCTTCGCGTTACCGGGCGATGAATTCGAAATCGGCGCGCAGATATTCAACCAGACGCAAGAATCACAAAGATTAATGATCTCTTACGAAAGTGCCACGCTTCCAATCAATGGCGGCGACACCAACACCGCCAAAACCTTAAAGGCCGGTGAAAGTGTCGTCCTATACTTCAAGGTAAAATCCCCTCTCGAAATGCAGAAAGGCGTGCATAAATTCACTCTTTCCGCCAAAAGCGACGCGTTCGAGGATACCGTGGAAAACGAAATTCCGATTAAAGCCAACATCACGAAAGAAACCACTGCCACCGCCGGCGCAACCAAAAATAACAGCGAGACGGAATACATCTATATCCCGAGAGAAGTTCGAGAAGAAAACGGCGGAATCAAAATTCGTACAAACGCGACCCTTGCCGTCTTCCTCGATGAAAGTTTGAGCAATCTTTCCGATTATATATACGGAGGAAGCGGCGGAATCGCCAGCAAACTCGCGGCTCTTTCGATAATAAAGAAAGGTCTCAAAATCCAAAACGGCGAAGGTAAAGTCAAAATAGACGACGTATATATTGACGGTCAAAAATATGCGCCGGATGAAGCGGTAAAAGTCGGCCTCAAGAAAATTTACGAATCGCAAAACAGCGATGGGGGTTTTGGTTACTACAACGGGTCCAAATCAAATACAGGACTTTCCATAAGCACTCTATCTTCTTTGGGCGACGTAAAATCCGCCGGTTACGCGGTTGACGACGGTGTATTAAGCAGAGCGGCCGCTTTTATAGGAAATAAAATTCAGGAAGATAAAAAAGACCGATACAGCACAGATATGAAAATCGCCGCCGCCCACGCCATATCCAAGGCGGGTATAAACCCCGCAACCCTCATCGGGGAAATTCAGAGTCTAGCAAACGGAAGTTACTTGGACGAAAATTCTTCCAGTCTGTCGCTCGGATTGCTGGCAGAGCTGGCCATTCTAGAAAAGTTTTCCGATCAATTCTTGAACAGAGTTTTGATCGCCTTGAAAAACAGAGTGGATATTGATTCACGCGGCTCATACATAAAAATAAATCGAAAAAATATCAACTGGACGCGACACGAGACTCCGGTGAAGGATACCGCCCTGTTCCTGAAAGTCATCGCGCTTTCAAATACCAATAATACTCAAACGGATGAGATTATGCGCTGGCTCTTTGCGAACAAAAAGTCCGGCTCATACGGCTCATCGGAAGATACGCTCGCGGTTATTGACGCGTTTACGTCATTCCTAATCGCAAGCGACGAAATGAACTCGCGTTTCACGTTGGCGGTCAGCATTGATTCACAGGAGCTTGGCAAACGCGAATTCAACAAACAAACGATTCTCACTCCCTTTGAAAAATTCCTGCCTATATCCGATCTGAAGAAAAACACCATCCAAAAAATCCAATTTACCAAAACAGATTCGGACGCGACCGTTGACAGATTCTATTACGACCTTGAGCTGGGATACTATCTGTCGGCGCAAAACATTCCGCCGCGAGACGAAGGAGTAACCGTTTCAAATCAGCTCTTTAGAATGGACGATGAAGCTATGCAGAATCCCGTTCTGACCGCCAAAGTCGGAGAGGTCTTGAAAGGCGAAATCACAATCCTAACCGGCAAACCCAGAAAAGAATTCGGGGTAGAGTCATTCATTCCGGTCGGTTTTGAACTTGTAAACTTCAATCTCGCCACCGAAGACCAAACCCTGCAGAACGGCAATAATGAATATTACGGAGACGAAGGTATGGGAGTAAATGATACAAGCGAACCGGCCAAACCATTCGTAAAAAATCCGGGGATATTTAAAAAAATCTGGAGCAGTTTACTGGCTACCCCCGCCGCGCTAAACGCTTACGAGTATGAGAATCTTCCGATTTGGAATAACAACCTCTACCCAGAAATCACGCAGTATCTCGACGATCGCCTGTTCCTTTTCCGCGAATCTCTGCCCGCCGGATCGTACACTTATGAATATTATCTGCGGGCGACAACGCCGGGAACTTTCAGTTATCCGCCGACCGTAGCAAGCGAACTCTACTTCCCCGAAAACTTTGGGCGTACGGCAGGCGCGGTGTTTGTGGTTGAAAAATAGAAGATACGAAAATGCGAATAATGACGCAAATTGCGCTCCATGCGAATCAACAAACTGCTCTTGGTCCAAATTTAACGCCTAATTCATTCACAAACAAAAACCCGCCGCCAGCTTTGACTGAAGGCGGGGCGAAGAAATGTGAGTAGTTCTCTCTTGCCTTACGTGTTCAAGATAGCAATATTGAGCTTTCTGTGAATACGGTTGATCACGACATTCTTCAAACCTTCGATGTGGTGGATACTTATTATCACTCTAGGCGAAATTGTGTTATGCGCGTGGGAACTGCCCCTGTGCTCGCGAATAAATCGATCAGCAATAGACTTGTCCCTTAATAACTTTTGATTTCAAAATAATGGCTTAATAGAGCCACAGAGTCTCACTTTCCGGAAAAAATCTGCGGGATGACGTTTTACGGCTATACTGATAGGTAAAACCAGACAAATTTCCTTATTAGGGAACATGTTCAATAGATCTCCTGAACCCGCATTACCGGACCGTCAAAAAATAACAACCCCTCACTCGAATCCCGTACACATCTATCTCTTATTCGCGCGAATTAGAGAAGGGAAAGGGTGTGCTTTGTGAAAGAATCCGATTTATCAATAATAGAATAGCGTTGTTCCAAATTTACTTGCTCGCTATCAATAAAACCGCTACTTTTCAAAATGAGTAAATGTTTGGAAGTGGCTTTAAAAGACAGACTTATATTGTCTGCAATTTCACCGACTTTCGCCTCTTTGTTCAAGAAAAGGAACTTCAAAATCTTTAGCCTTCTTCGGTTTGCTAATGCTTTATATTTTTTCTCTACCTCATTTATATTCATTTCATGTCGCGTTAAATACGATCACTATTACAATCATTATATATCTATTCTCCTATTCGCGCGAATTAGAGAATAGACCGGTGGAGGAAGTATTGTGTACAACCCGCGAAACGGGTGTTCACTCATTCGTGTGTTCCACCAGTTCTCCGAGCTCCGTGTAATCAGTTTTTTTCGGAAACGATATTGAGAGACACTGTTTCGAATTTTTCGCCATCTTCGGCGCGAATTTCGTAAACCCCGGCTTTCGTCGGCCGAAACTGATAAATCTCGCCTGTCCCCTGTGAGACGCCGTCCGCAAGCCACGTTACTTCGCGCGCCGCTTTAAAAGTGACCATGGTCTTCTCACCAAGCAATATCCGGTCGCCGTCATGTGGCGAAAGAATTAATCGCGGATCGCGCATTATATCCCTTGCGATTGCGACCTCGTCATCGGCAAGTCCGTACTCAAGATTCCCGTCAATCATCACTTCTGTTGTTTGAGAAAAATCAAATTTCTTGCCGGTAAAATATTGCGAATTCAAAAGAAGTTCCATAGTTTCGTTCCAAATCTTTCCGGCGCCAATTGATCCCGAAATCTGTTTGAGCGGTTTATTTTCGGCATTGCCAAGCCACACAACTACCACGAAGTCCGGTGTGTAACCGACAGTCCAGCTGTCGTGGTAATCACGCGATGTTCCAGTCTTCACGGCGTAATCCCCCTTCGACAGGTTGAGATTGCTCACCGCGCCGAATTGTTCAACACCCCGCTTTCTGTCACTCAAGATTCTCGTTATAAGTTGCGTATATTTCTCTTCTGAAACTTCGTTCTCCTTGTCTATCCGGCTCATTGGAGTCTTAATGACCGCCCCGCCCTCTTTCTCGCCGAAAAATAATCGCAACGGCCGAATCTGCCCCTCTGCCGGAAAAATGGAAAAGTAGTGCGCTAAAGTCAACGGGTCCATTTCAAGCCCGCCTAAAGCAATGCCGTACTGATAACTTTCAATCTCTTGCAACGGCTCAAACAACAACCGTCGCTCCAGAAAATCATAAAAGTCCGTGAGCCCGACGTACTCAAGCGTCTTAACGGCCGGAATGTTGTAACTATTGGAGAGAGCTTGATGAAGCGTCACGACTCCGTGATACTGCCCGTCGTAATTTTTTGGGTAAATCGGAAATCCGGTGGCAATCGGATATTTATACTCCCTATCCTCGACAAGGGTGTACGGCCGGGCGCCCTTCTCGAACGCCCGCAAAAAAATGAAAGGTTTGGCGGTCGAACCGATCGGCCGCGGAGATGTGGCCATATTGATGCTATATCCGTTCGCGACACTCGCCGGATTGGGAGAACCGACTACCGCCAATACTTCATTCTCCGGAATTTTGATAACCGCGATCGCTCCGTTCCGCGCGCCGCTATCCCAAGCGGCATCCACGTTCTTCTTGAGAATTTCACGGAGTTTGTCCGTAAGATTTTTATCCAAAGTCGTTTCGCAGGAATGGACGCACGGATAACCCAGAGAATCAAACTCAAAAGCCGCGGCCGATTTGTGTAAAAATTGAGTATCCGATTTTACCGTCCTCGCCTCCGTGAAATCAGCCACCTCTAAACGCTTGGCCAAATCAGCCGCGGCGATAAAATTCCCAGCTCGCCATGGATTCTGTCGACTCGGGTTTGAAAGAGCGGCCAGCAGAGAAACAATTTCCGAATCATTCAGGTCATCAGCTTTTTTGCCAAAATAATCCGCGCTCGCTTGCCTCAATCCCTGGATATTATTCCCCATGTAGACGGTGTTGGCATACATGGCAAGAATCCGATCTTTGCTCAAAATAAGCTCCACCGAAAAAGAGTAAGCGAGCTCTTTGAGTTTATTTGCGAGAGTTCTCGAACCTTCATTGCCCAAAAGATTTTTGGCAAGCTGTTGAGTTATCGTACTCGAACCTGTAACTCGCCCGCGCCATAGCAAACTCCACGCCGATCTTGCAACACTGCCCAGATTGATACCCGGATGCCAGTAGAAAAAACGGTCTTCTTTTTTCACCAAAAGCTCGGCGATTCTCGGCGGGACGCCTTCGAGAAACGCGCTGTACTCGCCTTTGGCGTTTTGCGACACCGAAATCACTTCACCTATTCTATCCGTAACGACCACTGATTCGAGAGCTTTATATCGCGAGAGCATTTCTTGAGTGAAACCAAAAGCCATCGAGAAGAGTAAGATCGTTACCGCAAGAATCCCGTAGCCAAACATGCGCCCGTTACATTTCCGAAACCACCCGACAAAACTACGCAATAAAGAAAAAACGGCTCCCGACTTTTTTGCAGACTTCTTCATTTATTCATTGTAAATCCCCTAACCTAAAGTGTATAGAATGATAATATACCCAGCAACAGCGGGAACGCGAAAACTTTTGGGTATATATCCAAAAGGGGTACTTGCTCCCGTAAGGAGAGCGACCAAGCTGTAGGTGACCTGCTGCGCGGGAGCAAACAAGTGAAGCAGCAAAGATACGCGCCAAACGCGTAAGCCCCCTTCAACTGTCAAAACAAATCGGGGAACGGGCTCATGACACTCCCTTTTTTCAAATTCGGAATAATTTCCGATAATCTCTTGAACCAGTCATCGGGCTCTTCTTTGTTGTAATAAAACGCCAAGGGTATATCAACGACTGCGTATATTACGTCGAAGAAAAAACTGCGCGACGCGCTCGAAAACGAGGATGCGCCACCTTTCCATCCTCCAAATAACCCCAACTCTTTTAGCGAGAAAGGCGGATTTTTTCTGAACACTATTGAATTCAGCCTGCAAACCGCGCCGATTGAAAGAGCGGCCAGCTTACGCGCCGTCTTGTTGTGAGCAATCTGCGGACACGTCAGCAAATACCAATCAAGAACGTGATGGCTGGCTGATCCCGCACTATTGAGCTCAAGTCGCCTTTCTTGAATTTCTTTCGGCATGTTTGGATCCCTTTTGCCTTTTATTTGCAACATCAAATCATCCATGCTTCTATACAACTCATCACTCCCCTCGATGCGTTTCGCGAAAAAAATATCGATTTCTCCATGCGCTAACGCGCAAAGCTCTAAAAATTTATTAAGGTTACGCGGCTGACGCCATATCTTAAACTCCTTATTTTCAAGAGTAAAAAACAAAAATTTTGAAATGAAATCGCCATCAATCAATCGAACGTAATGATTGTCCAACGCCTGATATTCCCGAACAAGGATGTTAAATTGGTGGTGGAAAATGGCCACGCCTTTTTTCGACAGGGAGTGTATCATTGAGAGCAGTTTTGTTTCCGCCGTGAAAAAGGGATCTTTAAAATCATTCATTAGTTTTTCAAACTCCGCTTCTTTGCCGCCCAAACGCAAAAACTCTTCCCGAAACCGGCGGTATGCCGGTGCGCAAAGCCGCTCCAAAATCGATCGGTGTTTCTCCTTGATTTTGAACGCTTTAACCTCGTTTGGCAAAAACATTTGAGTCAACTCTATCTTACTTGCTCTGCAAAAACAAACACGCGCCAGATTACAATTAAAACAACTTTTCTAACGATCCTGTCGGCTCATACCCGCACACCCCCGATCTCGGGGAGTTGGCGATTTCCAGAACGCAATGCTCCTTCTCTTCATGCTTCGTTACGCACTTCTCGCACAAAAAAGCCAACTGCTCCTCACCACATTCCGCGCAAATACTAAACGCGTGCGTGCCACAATCTACACAATGAGCCAAGGGCATATAGTTCCTCGCCACCGATTCAATGTGTTTTTTTCCGGTCAATTTGTAATTCGTATAACCCATCGCTTTGACAACCAGCTCCGTGGAAGAACCAAAATCATAAATATAAGAAATACTACTGCCAGGCCGCAACGTATCAAAAATTACTCTCGCCTTTCCAACCTCGGAACCATACCCTCCGAACGAACTCAAGTGACCACAACACTCGACCCACACATCTCGAATCAAATCATCTAAATCTTTAAATTTTGCCGACTTGTCCGTTTCAACAATCAGCCAAAACTCTTTAAGAAAATTATCGTAAATGCCAAGCCTCAAACCGAGAACGGTTTCCGCTTTTATGCTTCGCCGTCCACACTCCTCAAGATGGCCGGCAATCTGTCTCTTGGAAAATTCTTGGCTACAAAACTTGCACTGCCCTTCAAATTTTTTCGACTGACTTTGTGTTTTCATATTTATGTTTAAACTACTTAAAAAGCGTCCTGTACATATCATCATTTTTTTAACCCAAATGCAATCTTTGACAAATATTTATCCCGCTAAAACCAACTGTGGATATCTATTGACAATTATACAGCGTAAGTCGTGTATAATGCCCGCATGGAAGGGTCTAATAAAATTTCAGTTGGGGTTGTGGTTATAATCGCCGTCATAGTATTGGCGGCGGGGGCAGTTGCGGGGTACGTCGTCGGCGCCAATGCCGGAGAAGTCAAAGGTGTCGCCATCGGGCGAGATCAAATCCTCTCCGAACAAGCGACGGCGGAAGCGACGAAACTGCAGGAACTTCAAAAAGCGGCGAACCCATTCACGGAAACCTCAGACGCGGCCAACCCATTCAAGGACGCTTACAAAAATCCGTTTGAATGAAACTGGATTCGCGTTATGGGCTAATCTTGAAGCGGTGGGACGTGTTCTTTGGATGTCTGATAACCAAGATGATATTTGCGCAAGCCAAGCGTGTTTAGAGCGCCAAAAATTATCGATCGCCGACTATTTATTTTATTAATATTTGTAATATAACAGTTATGAAAAAATATCTATATGTTCTACTGCT
>Ga0209542_10011795_pt1 | contig 15432 bp, 11 predicted proteins | sample RifCSPhighO2_01_FD_184028 | JGI IMG/M metagenome (GOLD analysis project Ga0209542, IMG submission 184028) | Soil microbial communities from Rifle, Colorado - Rifle CSP2_plank highO2_0.1 (SPAdes) (version 2) | ecosystem: Environmental > Terrestrial > Deep subsurface > Rock core/Sediment ... | reverse complement strand
TCCGCCGTAATTCGGATTAGCCCGTAAAGCGTAGCGATCACTTTCAGGAACGTGCTGCATCTCCGCAATTGTTTCCTGTAACTTTCCAAACGTCGCCTGATGCTCCGCGGGAATCGTCGGCACTTCGGCCTGAATTGGCTCCGCCCCAATAAAGCCCAATGTAAAATTGACAAACCCCTGCACGATGCTTTTCACCGGACCAAAGCCGGGAAACAATAAAGTGATAAGGACAACGCCACCGACGACTGCCAAGACAATTTTCCCGATGGTTTCCCAGCTCCATTGCACCATCAGACCAGCCCCGCAAATTTGTCAATCAGCTCTTCAATGTTCCCGCCCAGAACGCCATACCAGACAATAAAAAAGAGCAGCATCAAAGCGGCCAGAATGATGAGCACCAGCTGCCAGAATTCCATGCCTTTCTTGTTCATGGCGCTAACGCTCCTCTGGTTTTCATAAAGACAAAATAAATGAACATTACCGCCAGAATGATGCCTAAAATAAGAAGGGCTAAGGCTTTGATATCACCTTTTTTATGTGCCATTGTGAAAAACTTTGCATCATTTTTTTCCGTGGCGGTCATTATGGGTTTCTGTAGCAATACCCAGCAATGCATCCCCACTCAGCTTGAGACCCACAGGCAGCTACATCGATACAGCTTTTTGGAGAACCGATGCAGCAGACTTCGCCCGTCTGGCAGCTGAAGGCAGAGGTGCTGAGGCTATTGGTAGGGCAGCCTTGGGCAATAAAATCTCCCTCAGGAAGGCAAATCCCCCCTTTCCCGGTACAGTCTGCCAAGCCGCCTTCCAGCAGCCTGGTCTTCCCAGTAAACATCACCAAGAGAACGATCACGACGACAAGCGCAATGATCGCCCCGATGATGATCCACCAGATGTTGGCATCCCCTTTTTTCATCTTGAGCCTCGCTTCATCTCTCAGCTACTACCAGGCGCAGAACTCATCCGCATCACAGCCGGCTTTATCACTATAGCCATTACAGCGATCGATCTCCCGTTCAAAAGTCGCTTTAGCATCTCCTTTCCCTTGCGCTGCTTCCTGCACATTTTCTAAGCCTGCAGCCTCGTTATATGCCGTCACGAAAGCGGTTTCCGCTGCGGCATTCGGATGGCATTGCCCGTAGAACGATTCCATGGCCCGCAGTTCGGACTGCGCTTCGCCGCCCAGCTGCGATTCAAAAATGCCGATGCGGCCGGCAAAAATTGCTACTAACACCACTAACACAATTATTGCCAACACGGCAATGATAATGACATTCAAAGAAAGGCCTTGCCCCCGTTTTTCCATGTTTTTCACCTCATTTTTATTGAGACTTTAGAGGAATACTCTAAATATTCTTTAATTTAAAAAAGAGAAAGACCTATATAAATATTCCTGCGGCAAAACATCCCCCGGAAAAGAAAAACGGCAAAAAAGAGCGTATGTTTAAAAAGTGCTTCTTAAATAAGCAGCCCATGATCACTGAAAACCCCTATTACTCGTACAATCTCTCTGAACTCCCTGTGGGCTGCCAGTACTGTGTCCGGGGGGAAAAGCTGGTCTTGTTTGTAACGGGCTTATGCCCGCGGCGCTGCTATTTCTGTCCGGTTTCTGACCAAAAATACGGAAAAGATGTCATTTTTGCCAACGAACGGCCAGTAGAGCAGCAAGAGGATGTTTTAGAAGAGGCGGGGGCAATGAGCGCCAAAGGCCTGGGCATCACGGGTGGTGATCCCCTCGTTAAAGCAGAAAGGGCAGCAGGATATATTCAAAAATTGAAGAAAAAATATGGCAGAGGATTCCACACCCACCTTTATACCTCTCTCAATCTAGTGACCAAAAAAAAGCTCCAGCTGCTCGCTGCTGCCGGGCTGGATGAAATCCGCTTCCACCTCGATCTTGATTCCAAGGCCCTCTGGCCAAAATTAGAATTAGCCAGAACTTTCTCCTGGAATATCGGTGTGGAGCTGCCCCTCCTGCCTGACAAAGAAGAAGCAATCAAGGAAGCGATAGCGTTCATGCAGGATAAAGTTGATTTTTTGGTGCTCAATGAACTCGAAGTTGCCGATAATGGCCGTTCGCAGCTGCTGAAAATGGGCTACACCACGAAAAATACCCTTAGCTATGCGGTGAAAGGATCGATGGAAGCGGGCTTGCACCTCCTCAAAGGCATCCAAGAGAAATACCCGCGGTTCAAAGTGCATCTCTGCACGGCCAAGCTCAAAGATGCGGTGCAGCTCACCAACCGGCTAAAGCGGGAAGCGCAGGGAGTGAAGCGGCCGTTCGATATCGTCAGCAAAGAAGGCCTCCTGACAAGAGGAGCGCTCTACCTGCCAGAACTCGTGCCAGGATTTGGCTATCGAGAGAAAATAGCAGCAGCAGATACGAAAAAAATATGCCATGCTTTAGAAAAAATTAAAAAGCCTGTCCAAGAAAAGCTGCATCTGCACGACAAAGAAATCTTTTTGGACAAGAAGAAGCCCCGCCTCTTGCTGGCTGCAAGACTCATCAAAAAGCACAAAAAAGAATTGCAAGCTCTCGGCATCATTCCGGCCATCGTCAAAGAATATCCGACGGCAGACCAATTAGAAATTGAAGTAGAGCTGTTTCAGCCGTAACTATTCGCACACATACAATACACTCTCGATAATTCCTACACTTTCCGTCGGCTGCGGAAATAGTCCCGAAGAATCACGTTCTCTCTCAGCACAGCCGCCGGCATTAGGCGAGATGCTCAGAAAAAAAGGCTCAGAATTCGGGGAAAGGAAACGAGCGGGAAATTGCGCTTGGAATTCGTAGTGCTTTCCCCACACCCCGAGCGTTCTCTCCAAAAGCCCGCTGGCGGTGCTGGTGAAAAAAGCACAGCTCTCTTCGACGCCACACCGGTTCGTAAAAGAAGCGTCGGCAGACTGACCGGGATAAGAATTGCTGGCGCAATCGCCTAAAACTTCCCGCAGCTCCCGGCGCTGTTCGTCTCCCAAACCACAATCCACTGTCGTTTTCAGCAGCGTGCTCAGGGTGCTGAACGCCAAGCCTTTTCGGGTAAAAGCTTTTTCATCCGGCTTTTCTTTCAGGGAAAATTGCACCAAAAACAGCATGCCGAGGCTGATGAGAATAACAATCACCACCAATCCAATAATTTCCATCTGCGCTTTTTTGTTTTTCATGAGGGAGCTGTTCATTTATTTCATTAGGAATACACTGTTACAGCGAGAGAGGCGAAATGGTACGTATCGGGCGCTTCTTTCAAGGCCACAACAAAAAAAGTCGGTTCACTTTTGGTGAACTTGGGCAGGGGATGGTCATATAACACATATGGCTCATCATTTTCATCAGCAGCGACAGATAATTGCTGCACTTTTATCGTCGCATAGGAAAAAATGCTAAAATAATAATCTCTCTTTTCCTGGTCAATCTCCGTATCAACTCCCCTGCCGCCTTCCAGCAAGTTTCCATCAACAACCGCTTGCACTTTCGCCAGCTCGAAACAATTATCTTCCGTCAGCGAGCGCTCGCTGCAGATTAATTCCGGCAGGAAAAGCACTTTCAGCATGGTTTCCGTGGCTCTCTTTTGCAAGAGCTCTTCGGCTTTTTCTTTGAAAGCGCTCTTCTGAAATTGGGCGTAAAAAATGAGCCCAAAGAGGATCAAGATAAAGAAGATAAAAAGTACTGCAATCGTTTCCGTCATGTGAATCTGGGCTTTTTTCTGCGGTACAAAAGAAAAGTTTGTGGTTGCGGCCATGGTTAATAGAGAGCAAGGCACTCGCCTGCTGCTTGTTGGTTGGTTGTTTCTATCTGGGCAGCCGTTTGTTGCAGCGACGCACAGTTCAGAGCAAGCTCACGGCACCCACGGAGCTGCCTTCGAAATTGCTCTAAAAGCGCCGCAAAATTATTTTCAATTCCCTCCTCCCGGTAAAAGCGGCGGCAGTCCCGCTCTGGGAAAGGTGACTCTTCTTCATAAAAAGTAGCATAATAGTCTTGCAATGACACTAATTTTGCATTATAAACAGCGAGAAGGTAGCCAAGCCGCTGCCAGGCTTTCTGCATCGTACACCCATACATCTCTGCAGTGCCGGCAAAGATGGCTGCATATTTCGCAGCGTCCCGTTCGCCCCCTAAAGAGAGAATGGACACTTGGCTTTTACCGGCCATTTTCTGAAACGTTGTTCCTTTTTTCTCATAATATTCTGCCGTCTCTGCCCTTCCGTCAGAAGAAAAGACCACGGCACTGATCGTATCATCATCCATCTCCTGAACGCTGGCCGGCAGTTGGGGGGGGAGCCCATCTAAAAAAATAAACCGGACGTGGAATGCTTTTCCCAGTTTAAGAGTATCTAGGGTTAGCCGTGACGCTTCCTCGACGTCCAGATGCAAGCGCTCTTCGGCATTATAAGTGGCGTCGAGAAACTCGTCCTTAAAAAGCACGCCATCGCCAACCAGAACGTACTTAACGTTGGAAGCAGTGACGAGCAAAAAGTCCATGACTTTAAAAGGAAATTGAAAAGGCAAGCTCCAGAGAATCAGCTGGGGCGCCTGCAGTTCAGATGGAGCAAAAATAGTATCCACAGTATTTTGTATCGACGCCAAGTCCTCAATTCCATATTCGGTTATGCCGTCCGCACACGAGAAATACAGCGGGTAATCCACCAAGCTGCTGATATCAATAAAGTTCTTGGTCTGCTCCGAAACGCTGGCGCCCGTAAAAATCGATTCCAAGATCTGCACGACATCTGTTGCCAAGTTTTCTTCCGCCGTGGCTTTTTGCTTGACGACGATGCCGATAAAAAAGAGTAAAATGACTGCTCCGGCAATCAGTACATAAATCCAGTGGAAGGTGATTTCAACTTGGGCTTTCTTTTCCATGGTTAGGGCTCGGCAGGAGATTCGATGGGAGAAATTTTTGTGCTGGCACCCAGGCCTTCCAGACGCAATGTGAAAGTTCCCTGAACAACATTTTCGCAATGAAATCCTTTATCCGCAAAGCGGATGGGAGACACTTTAATTTTAACGGGCCCGAGAGGCTGCAGGAACACATTTTCGGCGACATCTTCATGCCCGGCAGCGCGGGGATCTTTCCCCTGGGAAAGTGCTTCTTGCTGTGCTTCCGCTGCATCTTCCCAGACGGCACAAGCATACTGATCTTGCTCACATAAATCCTGAATCTCGCCAGGAATATTTTCGTACCCTAAATCCACAAAACAGACTTTTTCATAGCCCAGTGGCGTCGTATACACCTCAATCCGAACCGAGCCATATTCTGTCGAAAGGCGCTTGATAGAATTCTCCAAATCCGTCTTAAATTGCACGAAAGCCACCTCTTCGCTGCTCTGCAGGAAACCAGAGATGGCTTGATAGCCAAAAATTAGCACCAGAGCAAAAGTAATGCCCACTAAAATGTACACAAACACCATGCCGATGACCATGCCTCGGCGGTTACTGCTCACGTTCTTGCCTCTTGGGCATTGCTCTTCCATTCTTTCTTACGCCTCCCCCCTTCGTTCATCTCTTTTTGCGTTTTTGAGCAAAGTCTTTTAACCTGTTGAATATGCTTTCCGCTTCTGCCGGTGAAACAATCTCCGACAGCGCTTTTTTCTTGGCACTCTTAGCCAGATCTTCCAGCTTGGAAAAAACGCTCTTTTCATGCGCTTTCAGCCCCGGCTGGATCTCTTCTTTATGCGCGGTGTAGGTTTCTGCAACTTTCTGCAGATGGCTAACATCGGGATTTTTCTTTTTCAAGAGCGGTTCAACATGAGGAATCTCCGGCGAGCTTTTGCTAAACGCTTCAAAGACCTCGCGGCGTTCCCGCTCTTTCTTCCTCTTTTCCCGCTCTCGGCGTAAAGCCGCGAGCTTCTGCTGCCATTCGGGGAATACCGGACGTATGGCTTCAGCCAGGGAAACACCTTTGGGCAGGAGTTTCAGAGGAGCCCTCTTGCCCGCAGCGGAGAAGCGGTAATAGTATACTAAATAACCGATGCCTCCTGCAAGCAATAGCCAACCAAAGATGAAGAAAACCCAAGAAAAAATATCTGGCTTTTCGGCAGGAATTTTTCTTTCTTCCTCTTCCCGCAGGGCTTCGGCGCGACAGGGGTCCGTTCCCCGGGTGTACTCCTCCAGATTGCTCGAGCCATCGGCATCATAATCCTCGGCAGTATCGCGAACACCATTGCCATCAGAATCAACGGCCGTGCTGTTGAGAGCACAGCCTTCCCGGTTATAACGGAGTTCCCAGGCATCCGGCAAGCCATCAGCATCGGCATCTTTCTTGGCTTCTTCCGGAGTAGCTTGATCGCTGGCACAGCCTTCTTCATTGACTACTTTGCCTGCGGGCGTTGCAGCACAATTATCACAGCTATCCCGAACGCTATCGCCGTCGGCATCAGAAAAAGCAAGATGTTTGCTGCCGGTCTGATTATTTCCCATGTTGCTGTCAATTCCATAACACAACCATCCGGGGGCATCGAAAGAAAGCTTCTGGCCTGTATACGGCGTCTGCGGAACACAGGAAGCCGAGGAGGAACTTTTCCCGTAGGAGAAAGAGCGGCAGCCTACCATATCGGAGCAGAGCAGTTCAACGGTTGTTTGAGAACAATCGGATTCATTGAGCTGCACGGTAACTTGCGGCAGCCCGGCAGCGAGGCAGGCTGCGTACGTCCTATTGACAACGATAAATCCGTCACTTTCACTGAAAGAGCCCCAGTTTCCGGCCGCATCTTGGGCCGCGACTTTCACCTGATATTTCCGGCCTTCCTGCAGATTGGTAGTAGGGATCTCCAGGGGAAGCTGCGCTGCCACAGTCGCATTGAACAGTGGCGTGCGATTCCCGCTTGATGAAAAAGAAATGAAGCCTGTCCGGTTACTCGTCCCGTTACTGACACCACCGGCCAAACCAGCATCATAGACGGCATATGCATACATGCTAAGATTGTTTTCGTTGGTGTACACACGCACCGCAATTGTCGAACTGCCGCAGCTATAGTTGCCATCCTCGATGGAAGTTATTTGAGGGGAAGTGCGATCAATAGTAAAGCGAATGCTGTTCTCTACTTCGTGATCTGCCATGCGGCAGCGCACGGGAAGCTGATATGCTTTTTCCGCCAGATTGCTTAACGGGAACGTGTGCAATCTTCCTCCCGCACCCTGCATGAGCTGCGCTGTCGCATTGAGCCACAGTTCACAGCGGGCATTCTTGGACGTTTCCACCTCGACCGTCAGATTTCGCTGGGTCAGGTAATCGCCGTTCGGCCAAAGCGAGATAATATTGCCAACTTGTGTGTAATCGACGGTAAAGTCAAAGCTCTCAACGCCCGAAAAGTCCTGAGCCCCATTTTGGCACTGCGTGGTAATCGTATAATCAGCCTGCAGCCCGGCCATCGTTATCGTATACAAATCATCATGCTGCTCCTGCAGAACTTTTTGCTCTTCGCCCGGGAAAGCGTATTTCATATCTTCATACGCTGCAGCGCCGGCATCATCATAGCGGCAAAGCGTCTGGTCATCAGTGTCGACGAGCAGATTCGTAGTAACACCCTCAACGACAAGAGCAGGGTTAGCCCGAGCTTGAACAATGCGTGGCGCGGTCGGGTCATACTCCAGATTGACTTTTTTCTCGGGGCCAAGAACACCAGCGGCATCGGTGCAGCGGACAAAGAGCTCTTTCACGCCGCCTGAAGCAGGATATGCTGATGCTCCGACGGAGCCCGGGAAGTTCCTAATAAGATAATCACCCGTTACCGGATCCGGCATGAGCACTTTGAACCGCGGCACGTCTTCATAAGAAAATCCCGAAATGAAATCGAAGCGGCACTCCTGCGTCGGCACTTTAGTAAAGAACTGTACCGTGAAATTCCGGTCTGCACTCACACCCCATGATTCTCCCTGATAGAAATGCTGTGGCGGATGACGCAACGTCAATCCGTAGCTGTCAACCTGAATGTCGCCACAGCGGACGATATATGGCTGATTGTTTCCATAGTCGACAGAGTAATAGCATATACTGAGAGAGTCAGTGGCGCGTAATGGTGCCGTAAGTTCCGTATATTCATCCAGCGAAAGGTCCCGGCAGCTCTCGCCAGGTTCCGCTAAGCAATAGAAATAGGACGTACAGGCAAAGCCCTCGGCTTCCGTCAGGCATTCGAAGCCCACCCGGGTTTCGTTTCTGAAAAAGACCTGCCAGGTATCGCCCTGCGGCCGGACCGTTCTGCCATCTCCTTGCAAGAGTATCTGCGCAGCAGCAGGCGTGGTGTCAATAGCAAAGAAGAACAGCTCTTCATACCGCTCGTTCGTAAGGGCATCGAGGCAAGACACGCGATAATCGGCAACTTCCTGATATGCTTCTGGATAGCGGCTGCTGAAATCGACGCGGGGGGTCGTGTGCTGTAATCCTGCTGCGTCCGTCTGAAAATCCGTTACTTTTGTAAACGCACCAGCATCGAAAACATACAGCTCGCAAGATGCGGCAACGGTGGTAGCAACGGAAAAGACGGCATTTTTGGTTTTAATGGCGCCAACCGGACTTTGAACCGTGATATGTTCTTCCGTGTCCAGAGGCAGAAGTTTGGTTTTTTCGGCACGATTGCCGGCTGCATCCGTGCATTGTACCGTAGCCTGATACAATAGGCCGCTCAAATCAGAGAACGTTGCTTCCAAGGGCTGGCCACGCTCTACGGTACGGCTCTGCGTTCCACCTAAGGGCAATTCCTGCTGCAGGGTAAACGTACAGCCCATAGGCTCATTCGTCCCTTCAAGGAAGAGGGTTACTGATGCTTTGCCAGCAGCAACTTCCGTATGCTCAGCAATTGCAAACTGTGGCGGAACGACATCAACGTAAACGGGTGTTTCCCGGACTTCCTCTTGATTTGCGTATTTGTCTAGGGAATAAAACTTCAGGGTAAAGGTCTCCCCATCTGGAGCTTGTTCTGTCAGCAAAAGATGTGTTTGAAAAGAAACAGGAAGTTCTTCCACCGTTCTGGTTCCTGGATAGCGCACTTCCGTGAAATCGCCATCGGGAACGAGCCCAAATTCCGTGCACAGATCTTGGCCAGGGGAAGTGAGGCAATACCATAAACTCTTCACGCCATTATTGTCCGTGGCTTGGAACGTCAGAGGAGATGCATTCAAAGAAACAACTTTTAAGCCGTCGGGCAGTGCGGCAGTTACGGGAGGAGTGACATCGATGCGGCAGAGTTGGCGTTCTCCCGAAGAAACTGCTGCACAATCGTCTTGGGTATTGGCATCGCCGTCTTTGACGCAGTGCTCACCAGCTGCAACGTCGCTTACCCAGGCACAGCGCTGCCAGCCGCATTGGTCGTCAGAGAAGAGCAACTGTGGCCCGCTGGCTCGCCCGGTTTCTTGGCCGCCCGTACACTCGTCTTCAGTGAGGTACGTATAACAGTTCGCATCTCGGGAAGGAACATCGCCGCAGGAAGCGCAGGAGCTTAAAGGCTCTTCCGGCGTTGATGAGAAGCATCTTCCTAAGCCAGAGCAGACGTCAGCCGTACAGAAAAAGTTTTCAAAAACGGTAGCGGTAGCACTGCACAGCGAGCAGAAATTATCGTCTTGGTAATTCGCTTCAGTGCAATAGCCAGAACCGGTTTCGGGCGTAACAAATTGCGGCAGCTCCAGATGGCGCAGCAGTGGGCTGTAGTCGATGAGCAGCGCATTTTCAGCGCCATCGGCCCACTGGCAGGAAGACGTGAAGCAACTGTTTGTGATGCAGGCATCTTTGCTCTGATAGTCAAAGCAGCTGCTGATGGTTGCACAGCTTTTGCAGGCATCGACCGTTGAATCTGTAGCATCATAGGTGCAGAAATTTGCAGCCGCTCCTCCTGCTGCCATTTCCGTGCCATAGCAAGCAGCCCGTTCCGCGTAGAGGCCAAAAGGATCGGTGCCGATGCTGCACACTCCTGCATCTTTACACGTCGCTTCCTGCGAGGAAAGGGGTGCGCAATAAAAAGTGTCTCCGGCGCACGCTTGAGGGGGAGAAAGCTCATTGTTCGCATCACAGCTATACACCTGGTGGCGGTCTTCCGGCAGGCAGAAAGTTTTCCAGCCGAATGTTTCGTCAAACTTGCCGGCACAGGCTTCTTTGCCGAGGGTGATAGAAGCGGTAGCGGGTTCTGCAGAATCGAGCCCTGAAGCATATCTAGCTTTAATGGTGTAGGTATACGTTGCCTCCCATACAAGCTGCGGATAAGCATCAATGAAAGTCGTCTGGGTTGCCGAAGCTGCCGGTAAGAACACGGGATCAGTCTCACCCTGCTTTTGGCGGGTAATCTCATAGCTCACCACTTCCGGGCAGGGCTTCTGCCAGTGCAATTGCACGGCTTTCTCGCCCGGAACGGACGAAAGAAAGAAACCGTCAACTTTTTTTCGGGCATTGAGCTGCCCTGGTGCGCAGATGCCTGAGGTTTTGGTGAGGAAGATATTGCCGAGCGAAACGACCGGCTGTGCTGCAGAAATTGTAACAGAAATCAGTTCAGAAGAATAGCCGCCTTCGTACGTGGCAGAGAATTCATAATCCCCCGCTGCATCGATAGGCAAACGGAAAGTACCGTATGCAGAATCGCTTCTTCCAGTTGCATATTGAGAATAGCCGCGGGAAATGCCATTGATGGATACTTTAGCGCCATGGCGCTTTTCATCCTCATCGGGACTGCCATCATTATCAGCATCAACATACACCGTTCCTGTTACTCCCTGAAATGCAGCTGCTTGCAGAAGAAAATTGACATTACCTATACGTTCGCCTTCTGCACTGATTATCGCGATCTGTTCAGCCGCAGAAAAACTTGGCATGCTGGCGCGGATATGAAAAGTTCCCGTGGGAAGATTGGTGAGTGTGTACGTTCCCTCTCCGCTTGTAACCATCGAACGCCCGAGCTCAACAACAAACACGATGGCGTTGGCAGCCGGCCCTGCTCGCGTACTGACGCTTCCAGAAATCTCCGCCGTGCCTTCGGTCGGAACTCCCGTTGGCGAAACTGCAATCCCGCATTGCTGTGCACAGGCACTTTCCGAAAGAACGGAAGTGTCAAAGTCAACGTCGCTTTCATCTAATCCGAAATCCTGCGCATATTGCACGCACGAGTACAAAGTAGTTTCCCACGTGCAACTATTCTGTGCTGCAATGATGCAACAGGCCGGGCCGCATTGCCGCGTTTCTTCTTCCGGCGTTAAGGCTGCGCCGCCCAGAAACTCGCATTGGCCAGTCGGCCGTTCGGTGCAATCGACGCTGCACGTAACCTGTTCACAGTCTTCCGGGAATTCTGCGCAACGGATTCCTTCGGCAAAATGCGTATCCAGATCACAGTTGGCATAATTGGCGCAATCTTGAGCTGCCGTTTCCCGAGGAATGCTCTGGCAGTATAGCCGCTCATCACCGCCCGCATAGAGGTAGCAACCTTCTTGTGCGGCTGCAGAAAAGGTAAAGACTACTGACAGGAGAAAAACTACTAAAAGCAACCCTCTTTTTTTAAGTCCCATGTATTATTTCTTATAAAATAATTGAGGTATATAAAGGTTATTTTTATCGCTGAGAAGAAGAGAAAAAAAGACTGCCAAAAAGGTATTTTACGAGGGGCCCACACCATAAACGAGCTGGGGATTAGCACATTCGGGGGGAGTATCGGAAACCAGAATGCGGATGTCCTGCCAATCTTTTAGGCCGGCATGGTCAGAAACAGAAGCGGTAAGGGTATAGCTTCCGGCTGTCAGCCCCTCTGAGAGCAAAAACTTGCCATCCTCATCGGCTTCATTCTGTGCTTCGTTGAGACCTTCGAAAGGAAACTCATACGATAGGCTTGCGTCACCGTCATCATCGGGATCATGAGCTGTTAGGGTGATATCGATAGGATCGCCGGATAAAGCAAAATAGTCATAATCCTGAAAAGTGCCCAGAACACAAGAAGCCTTTTCAACATAATCCAGTGCCGGCGGCCGATTCTGGATAGCGATACTGAACGCATACGTCGGCTGATTTTTCAAAATAGCGTTAGGCTCCTGCACGAGAAAAGTAAAAATGGTATCGCCCGTCGCTTCGTCGGGAACAGCGACATCTACAGAAACCTGAAGACGACTAAGAATATCGGCAAAAGTCGCTTTGGTACACTCGCCTTCCGGACAGCCACGATACTGAAAACTTTCCTGCAGCACATCCTGCTCATAGTTAAATTTAACATACTTCTGCTCCCAGCGCAAAGGCTCAACAATGGCGGCTTTTAAAAATGATCCGAGCCTACTGGGATAGACAAAACCAAATTCCGAAAGGTGGAAAAATTCCTGGCCCGCGGCCTCGAAGGTCAGCGGATATTTCGCATCGACGATAATGGATGTATCTGTGATATCGACATGCATCTGCACCGTCTCTTCGCCGACAATTTGGGCACCGGGATAAATCTCACCCTGAATCCACTCTTCGACGCAAGAAACTGCATCTTTTTTCAGGAAATTTTCCAGATCTTTTTCATAACTGCGGATGCTCGGAAAAGATAATTCGCCAAAGCCCACGCTCACATCCGGAAAGCGATAGGGGCAGAACCCCGAGTTCGGAAAAAGTGGCATATTACAGGGATAAAGATTTTCTGGAACGCTCTGCTCACGGCGAATGCCGTAGGCGACTTTCTGAGCACCAAGATCAATGCCATTAAAGCTATCCTGAAACGGGAAAATGCCGCCATGGTCTTGCCAAATAGTGCCATCCTGCCCCAGAAGAGAAATTCCTCGTTCCAGAGATTGTTCCAAGCAGCTATCCACAAACAACCGTAAAGCTTCTTTGTTAAAAACACGGCCGAGCACCTCTTCTTTTTCCCCCAGGAGCTGCGCTTGCTTTATCCGGGCAGTAATCAGAAAGAGAAAAACAAAAATCAGGAAAATGACGATGCCCAGAATGATAAAGATGGTCACCTGAGCATGCCTGCTCGGAAGAATCACCTCTTTTTTCCCCATGCCGAAAGATAAAAGAATAAGAGCTTATAAAGATTGTTCTGAGAAGCCTTACTCGTCGCTAACCCGCAGCTTTCCCGTCAATTGCGGCCAGAGGAAATCAGCTCCCGTGACAGCTTTTACTTTCTGCACATTGCCGTCGACAAAACAGCGTAAGGGCTCTTCTCCTGAAGGTAAAGGGAAAGGGCGCTGGAAATCCGGATAGGCTAAACGCTTTTTATCGACATATTCGCAGAGCGGCGTGTCAAAGCCTTCGTACTCTGCTTTCAGAGTCTTGGTAACTTCTTCCTCCGCATTGAACCCGCGCTCTTTGACGGCTCGGACTCTTTTGCAATCGGGCTGCAACAGGCCGAAAACACCTTGGCACTCTTTGTTCAACAAGTAGATATCACGGAAGTTTTTAACGCTGCTCAGGAACTCCCGAGCATTCGCGTCGAGCCGGCCGAGTAAGGCGTCGAAACTAAAGCCGCCCGCACCGGAAAGATCAATTTCTTCCCGTGCATAGGCCACCGCCTGCAGATCTTGTGCATACCAGACGTCTGCTCCGTCAACCGTGCATTTGACAAAACCGGACGTACTGCCAACGCACGAGGCCGGATTCACGTCGAGCGCTGTGAGAAAAGAATTCTCGGCGGTAAGGGGCTTATTAATCGTCGTGGCAAAGGTGGTTTTCCACTCGTTGCCCTCTTTGTACTGCAGGATGCAGACGTTGTTAATGCATTTGTTTTCATCGCTGGGAACCAGATCAGTATCGACATCGGCAAAACAGGTCGGCTCCGCGAGGGGATTCTCCTTCAGTCCGTCCAAGGTAGATTTCCAAACACCAAACTCATTAATAGCTGTCTCATAATCCGTACAATACAAAACGTAATCTTTCCCGTCGGCAACCTCGAACAGGCGGCCAGCTAAAGCCTGCGTCCGGCTCGTCCAGTTGCCCCCTTGGCAGTAATTGTCAAAGAGGAATTCGTTATCATTAATGCAGCTCGGCAGCTCCGCACCATAGCCATCAGCAAAGAGCTGCGGGGCAGTAACGGCCGAACTGCCTTCTGATGAGACAAAGCACTGGCTTTGTATGCTGCAAAAGCCATCTGCGCCGTTCCAATTCTGCTTCACGGGCTGATACGTCCACTCGCCGGCAATGCAGCGGTAATAGCGGTCTTCACCGACGGGCTCGGCGAGGAGTGGAGAATCTTCCATCGGCGCTACGCAGGTAAAGCCGTTCCAGCAGTAATTCTCTGCACAGCAGGATTGTCCCTGACGGGAAAGGGAAAGCGGAATGCTGCGTTGAGAGTCTTCTTCATCATAATCGGCGGGCCCGGAATCGTCGACAATTTGCAATAAAGGGTTTTTAATGGTGCAACTGAGCTTCCCTGCTGCTGGCCCCGAAAATTCCACAATGACAAAACTACTTTCACCCGTCGAAAAGCGCGCTTCGGATAACGTTCTGCCTACTCCATCTTTGTTATAGAGAAAAAAAGTCACCTGGCAGCGATTCACAAAAGCTTCCTGGGAAAAATCAAGAGTAATACCGGAAGGAACAGCTAAGCGTTCGGAACGGAGCACTTCTCCGGAACGCAATTCGGCTTTCTCAGCAGTAAACACTTCCCGCTGTGGCCGCGATGAGAATAAAGTCCAGCCGGGAATAGTATTCCCCTCTAAAGCAAATTCGGCATTGGGCAGGAAATTTCGTCCAGGGGGAGCGGAAGTCAGCTGGGTTCTATTCACTGCCATTTTTTCTTCAGTTCTAACCTCAATATCTTCTTTCATAAACAGTTCAGAAACGCTCTCCGGGATAGCGTCAGGCCTGGCATATCCTATCTGCTCCAAATTCTCAGCGCTCCAGGACGCCACACCACCGACGGCCAAGCTGCTGGGCGCACAGAACTGTTCGGCTTTCGGTGAGCAGAAATTCAAGTCTTCAGCCAGTTCTCCCGTATCTTTGATGTATTGCGGCGCCTGGCAGCCATAGAAGCCGATGGCTTGGTCTTCGCTGACAAAGACTACCTGCTGCGGGACGTTTATCACTTTCAGCATGGCGGGCATAGTGACGTCAATGCCGTCTTCATCGACGAGAGTTTGGTGTACTTCATCGGTTTCTGGATCTTTTGTTATCAAGTAAAGATCGTACAAGCCGGGGTGTGTATTGGCGACGAACGTGGTGCCGTGAGGCAGAGGAAGAAAGCATTCGGAGGAAGAGCAGGGATAGGTTAAAGACCGAGAGTCTGTCTCTCCGCCAAGAAGCTGGCTTCTTTGCTCTCGAAGTTGCCGAAAACCTGCACTAGTCAACTCAGCGATGATTTCAATATCTTCGATATCGTCAAAATCCCCAGGAGAAATGCTCGAACCAATTTTTCTATTGGTCTTTTTGTTAAAGAAATAAACTGAGGTGTTTTCCTCATTGTTATTAGTAATTTCGGCAGAAACTGTACTGGGATCACAAAACAGAGCTCCGGCATACACTGTAAAGATAGGCATTATTGGATCTGGTCCTATTGA
>Ga0209542_10011793_pt1 | contig 15434 bp, 17 predicted proteins | sample RifCSPhighO2_01_FD_184028 | JGI IMG/M metagenome (GOLD analysis project Ga0209542, IMG submission 184028) | Soil microbial communities from Rifle, Colorado - Rifle CSP2_plank highO2_0.1 (SPAdes) (version 2) | ecosystem: Environmental > Terrestrial > Deep subsurface > Rock core/Sediment ... | reverse complement strand
AGAGAGGCCGGCGGCGAGCATCGCGGAGAGATTTTTAGCGGTGCGGATGATCTCGATGCGCTTCACTCCCGTGCCGATCGAGATATTGAAATGAGCGAGCGACGCGAACGCGAAGGGGTGCTGCTCCGCGATCGACGTGACGAAGCCGCCGTCGCTCCGCACTTGGTCATAGACCGCAAAGCGCGTGGGCGCTTCGACGATGCGCGTTTCGTCCGGCACTCCCTCCCTCCGTATCGTCACGCGGAATTTCATTTGAAATAATCGTAGCACACCCGGCAGTGATAAAGATGCCGTAACGATTCTGGAGTACGGCCGCCGCATATCACGCCTCGAACGCTCGGCCCGATAAGTTCTGTATAAAAAAGCCCGACGCGAGGTCAGGCTTCGGATTGCAATTGGAACCTACAGATCTCTCCCCCACGCGGACTCGGTGTAGTCCTCGCGGGTCCACTTACCCGCTTTGGTTCTTCCCCGAATCCACCATAACTTCCCATACTGGTCGCGGCGCCGTGGGATATGGCACCCCATCCCTCGGGGGTCGTATCCTTCCTCGACCACAGGGCCGAGGAACAACGGTTGCATCGCCCCGTATGGGCCGACCATTAGCAAAACCTCTGCCCCCAAGGGCACCTCGGTTGCTGCTCCTGTCCCCAACTCGACGAGGCAGCTCGGCGAAAAAAGATCTTTGACTTTCATAGAAACCTTCCTTTCCTAATGGGTCGGTTCTGCGCGATTGCACGCTCAAAGTTGAGCGTGCGTTGACTCCCGATACTTCATCAAGCATAGCATAGAACGTTCTGGCCGTCAAGTCTCCCGCACTTAAATATACAAAATATGCTTTATTTGCTAGCTATTCAGAAATGGCGCGGAGAACCTCCTCGACCGAGGTCGTACCGCGGGCGGCCTTGTAGAGCCCGTCTTGGAACATGGTGAGCATGCCCTCTTTCCTCGCCTGCGCTTCGATGGCGTCGGTCGTGCTCGAGCGGAGCATGATCTCGCGAATGGCGGGCGAGACCGCGAGCACTTCGTGGATGCCGATGCGGCCCTTGTAGCCATCGGCACATTCGGGAGTAGGTGTCGGCCGATAAAAAGGAAGGTCGTCGAGCGCGGATCCTTTCTTGACGAGTTTTTCCTCGACGAGGGCCGCGAATGCGACGGCGAAGTCCGCCTCGCTCGCTATCGTGGCGCGCATGGCCGCGTCCACGGGGTACGATTCCTTGCTCTCACAGAGCTTTCTCACGAGCCGCTGGCCGATGATGACGCGAATGGTGGAGACGAGGAGGAAGGGCTCGACGCCCATGTCGATGAGGCGCGGGATGGCGCCCGCGGCGGAGTTGGTATGGATCGTGGAGAGCACGAGATGGCCGGTAAGCGCGGCGTTGATCGCGAGCGAAGCCGTCTCGCCGTCGCGGATCTCGCCGACCATGATGATGTCCGGGTCTTGGCGCACCAAGGAGCGGAGCCCGTTCGCGAAGGTGAACCCTATCTGCGGATTCACTTGCGTCTGGTTGACACGCGGCATCTGGTATTCGATCGGGTCTTCGACGGTCGAGATGTTCACGTCCGGCCGGTTGAGGATATCGAGCATCGTGTACAAGGTCGTCGTCTTGCCGGAGCCCGTCGGCCCGCTGATGAGGATGATGCCGGTCGTCTGGGTAAGCGCCTTGTGGATGCGCTCCATGTTCTCGCCGTGGAGGCCCAAGACCTCGAGCGTGAAGCCCTCGCCCGTCTCGCGCAGGAGGCGCATCACCGTCTTCTCGCCGAAGAAGGTCGGCAGGATAGATACGCGGAAGGAGACCCGATCGGCCTCGGTCTCCATCTTGAAGCGCCCGTCCTGGGGGAGGCGCTTCTCGTCGAGCTTCAGGTTGGAGAGCACTTTGATGCGCGCGACGATGCCTGCAGCCGTCGCTTTCGGCAGGGTCATCGCGTCGTGGAGGATGCCGTCGATGCGATAGCGGACCAGCACTTCGCCCTCCATCGGTTCGATATGAATGTCAGAGGCGCCCTGCACGATCGCGTGCCGCAGCAGGGTGTCGACGATGCGCACGATGGGCAGATCCTCGGCCATCTTCTTCAGGTCGTCGCCCGAGAGGTCTTTATTGCCCTCCGCAACGATCTTGATCTTGCCCGCTTCAGTGGATATGATGTCGCCGAACTCGTCTTTAAGCGACTTCTGGTACTGCAGGAGCGCGAACTTGATGCTCTCGGTGTCGGTCAAGCGCGGCAGTATCTTAAGCCCGGTCTTCTTGCGCATCGAATCGATGGACACAAGGTCGTCGACGTCAAGCATCGCGACTTCAAGCGAGTCGCCGTCCCTGCGGAAGGCGATGATGTTGTGGGTGCGGGCGATGGGTTCGGGGATGAGCGCGAGCACGTCGACTGTGATGCGGTGGTCTTTTAAGTTGACGAAGGGGATGCCGAGGACGTACGCCTGGATGCGCCGGAGCGCGTCCTCAGAGAGCGAACCGCGCGAGACGAGCACTGCGCCGAGCGACTGCCCCTTCGCCTTCGCCTCCTTAGAGGCCGCATCGATATCTTTCTTGGCGACGAGGCCCGAATCAATAATGAACTCTTTCAATTCCCCTTCCGAAACGTGCATCCCTAAATTATAGCGTGCACTGCCCTCGGCAGTGCACGCTTTTCACACAATTGTTATACTCCTACCTATGACATCAAATGAAGGAATTAGACAGATAAATGAAACTCTGATATCTGATAATAGCAATAGGCCGCCAGCACAAGAATCTGAATTGAAACGAGAATACTATTTTCGCGCACTCGTTCTGTCGCACCTATTGAATACGGTACGTGAGTCACTTGAGAATGCTGGATTTTCGGAATCTGAAATAGATGAATTTACTAATGAGTTGGCAAAACTGCCAGAAGATGACCAGTTTGCGGTTCTAGCGATTCCATTTGAACTCAGGGACGGATTTTTTGAGAAGTACCATAAAAAAATTGAAGATGGACAGATATCTGTTGCCGATGCGGTTGAAGATATTCGTAGCATTAACAAGCAGTACGGCTTCACGGTCGGGTATCACCTCTCTGACCACCAAATTCCTAGGGTTCCAGAAACAAATAACAGGGCGTGGAACATAAATGGTAGCGAATTTGATGATAGGGATGAAATGAAAATGGCATATTACAGTGAGGACTACTTACACCGATACAAGAAAAAGCCCGGAAGATTTTTATATATCGTTCGCGCAGAAACTGGATCAAGAAGCGCTCATAAGAAGGACTTGGCAAATCGATGGAGCAGGGCCCCGTTGCTGTCAGTTATTGATGAATGTGATATGAAAGAAATCAATCGCGAAATAAACAAAGCAATTGAAAAAGAAGAGGCCGCTCCTCAAAAAGAAGCGGCCTAAAGGGGGAACAGTTAATTTATTCATGCTTTAACTCGATACGAATGAGGGCTTCCAGTTCATTCCGACCCCGTGTCGTTTTGAACTTCTCACAGATCCATTCGGCGAGTTCAGGATTTTCTCTCAAGAATTTCGCCAGCTTCCACGCGTAAATCGTGTCAGCCGGCATCGGCATGTTATGTACGACGGCCGTGTTCTTGGTTGCCATCTGGTGTCTCCTTTCAATAAACAATGAGCAAACTGTTTTCGTCCTTTCGGACTCATCAGGGGAAATACACATTTCCCGAACAGCGGGGATCCCCATAGGAATCCCCAGCCCTTTAGTGAACACAAAGTTAGCAAACGTCACAAGAATGTACAACGCTGAAAAACAAAATACGTCCGTAATGTTTTCTTCCGAAAACACTGCCTTAAATGCACTCTTGCGAATGCACTTAAGTGGCGGCCAATGTCATTGCTGACGAAGGCCGCCCTGTAGGACAGGCTACTACGAGAGTAGTCTAATGCACCGAACTGAACGGTAGGCCAAGAATTACGACAACATCTTAACCGTTTCCTTCACGCATTCCTCGAATGTCTTGCCACCGACGTATGCCGGCTTGAGCCACTCGGGGAGCGAGCCGAACGCGAAACGCCGGAATTGTTGGGATATCAGAAAAGTAACCCCGACATCTTCAACAGAGCGGATATTGCGACCGCGGACCTGTAGGAGCCCGATAATCACCCGCCAATTCCAGACATGCCAGCGTTGGTTGCCGAACCGCCGTTCCTCAAAGACCGTTGCAGGGTCGTCGGGGCGCGGGTAGCTCGGCCGGTAGTAGAAGATGACTGGTGCGATGCCCTTCGGCAAGTCCACACCCTCGCCATAATTTGAGTCAGTGCCGACGAGAACATCGCCTTCACCCTCGCGGAATTGCCGAGCGCATGCACGCGGAGTAACTCCTTCGCCATAGGAGAGTGCTTTCACACCCTCTTCGGCTACGAGTTCAAGGAACTTTTTACGTTCCTCGTTTGACGCGACGACGACCAGCGAGCGAATCGACTTACGCGAGAACGTCTTGCACGCCTTGGCGATCATGCGGAGCGATTTCGTCTTGTCACGACGATTGCGCTCCTTGACCGACAAGTTCGGCGTGTCCGTCGGCATGAAGATGCGGGTATTGAGAGATGAGAACGTGGACGGCAGGGAAAGAAAATCTCCCTTAATCCCCGTCTCATGACTGAAAATATCCGCGTTGCCGATAGTCGCCGAATAGGCGAGCACGTTCTTCGGGAGCATCTTCTTCACCAGCGGTGCGACGTAGTACGATTTCACCACGAGCTCATACTGAACTCGCTTGCCTTCTTCAAGCTCCTGTCGCCAGAAGGCGAAGGTGAAGTTGAGCGGGTGGCGCACCTCGGTCGGCAGAGCGAATTCAAACGACCGCATATACATCCGTAAGTCGCGACCGAGAATTTCCAACTGCTTCAGAGCCAGCCGGTCTTTCTTCCGGTCAATGAGCCCCACTTCTATGGCGGCTCGGATTTCGGCATCGACCGCACGAGTATCAATCGCGTTCGTGAGGTCAAGGAGCTCCCTGATCTCTTCGGCCTCGAGAATCGTCTTCTTAGACGCCTCTTTGGCTTTGATGATTGCGATCATCCGCTTGCGGAAGTGGTCGAGAACCTCGGCCTGGCTTGAGAGGATAGAGCCAAGTAGCTCCACCATTCGCGCCAAGTTCCAGTCGGTGATATGAAATTCAAGCACCGACCGGATTGCCTTCGCGATACCGTGCGCTTCGTCGACGACGACCGCTCCGGGCTCAAACTCTTTCGCGAAGAAGACCGAGTAAAGGTAGAACGCGTGCGTCGCGACAGTTATGCCGCCGCTTTGCTTCGCCTCGTACTTCTGTTGCAGGTACGGGCAACGTTCCGCGCCGGGTTCCTTTGTCTCACCAGTTTCCTGATTGACTCGGTGCGGGCATTCCTGGAGAAGTGAACACGGAATCTCGTCCGCCTTCAGATTTTCTCCCGGGTAGAACAAGCAGGGATGCTCGTTCCGCCCGTAGACCGCGTGCACATCAGGGTGAAGCGACTTCACCTGTTCGGCGAGCGTCTTGTTGGGCACGAGGTAGAAGGGTTGCTTCACCCCGCTCGCCAACATTGCCTTCAGGTACGAATAGCCGATGGCGGTTTTACCCGTTCCCGTCGGACATTCGAGCGCAAAGATACTGGCGACACTTTCTTTAATGAAGTTAGAAGCAGTTTTTTGAGTACCCAGCATCGCCGAGTACCGATTGCGCGGGAAAAACCGCGCGACATCGAGATGTTCCACGTTGGTTCTCCTTGTAGTGCTTCAAAGATCAAACTGTTTTCGCTCTTTCGAGCTCATCAGGGGAAGTACACACTTCCCAAACAGCAGGGTTCTCCGAGAAGAACCCTAGCTCTGCACCGCAGGTGACGTAACTCTACCTCTCTCCACGCAACTCTGATGCACCGTACGTAACTTTATTTACAACGCTCTCTTTCGAAAGCATTGCCTTAAATACACTCGCGAGAATGTACTTAAGTGTCGGAGACGAATCCCCGACCTGCAGAGAAGAGAAGAACGATTTAGAGGACTCCACTGTGACTGACGCCACGGTAACTGTTTTCGTCGTTTCCGACTCATCAGGGAAGACATACATCTTCCGAACAGCGGGGTTTCTTTCGAAACCCCAGCTCCGAAGAAAACTCCGATGGAAAGAACAGCGCTCCAGGTCACACAAGGTAAGCGGACGATGCGAAAAAACAAAACGGGGATCTTTCGACCCCCGTCCCCGACAGAGTCGAGATTAGTGCGCAGTCGCCTTGACTTCTTTCATCTCGGCGACCTCAAACCGACCGAACGTCCCCTTCTTGTTGGGGCGGAACGAGCCGAGTCCTTGGGTCGAGCCCGCGTTCGTGAAGAGCGCAGTGACAGTGCTGTCGTCGACCTTCTTCTCGTCCACCCGAACGGTGACCTCGAATTCCCACTTCGGGAACTTCGGCCGCACGATGCCGCACGCCGTCGGCTTCGGCCCGTTGTAGGCCGTACCCTTGCGGATATCGACAGCCCAGAATTCCTTCTCATGGCCGTTGGCGTTCGCGGGGATGTTAGTCAGCGGCATGTACTCGTCGACGATCGAGAGAAAGTCCGGGAGCGTCGTCGTCTCGGCGGTGCTCACTGCCTTCTTGCCGATCTTGATGTTCCGTCCGGCCTTCACGAGGCAGGAAAACAGCATCCCCGCATTGAGGGCAACGCGGCCACCGGGCTCGCGGTAGATCTTCTCCGCGGCGACGTCTTCGAACGGGCGGTCGCGGGCGACCTGGAGCGGCACCTTGGTGATGATCGCCTTCAGCTGGGCCTCGGACATCGGGTCCATCATCAGCGGGCTGATGCCGACACAGCGGATTTTCAGCGTTTTCATGCGAACTTCTCCTTGTCTATAGGGTGGATGAATGAACTGCAGCACGATGGCGGAATGCCATATAGCCAAGAACAACCCTATACCTCCTTTGATTTATTGTCAAATTTGTGTTCATGCTTACGATTGCAACTTTTTGCTACGTGTGGTACCTTTGCGACATCTGAAATGTCCGGTGCGCGGACATTTTTATTAAAACGTGCGACATACACATTCCATATGACCCGACACACTAAAAAGGCATCGTTCACCAACGCACTTCTGAAGTGCGGTGAACGTGGTGCTGGTAATCGAGATAGAATACAATCAGCTTTTATTGTGCAAATATTTACTAGCCTACAGGCGCAATGCCTTTTAGTGTGACGGGTATGATTGATTTAAAGACCATCAATGCAGTGCTCGGGGAGTTCGAGGATCGCGGCATCAGCCGCGAGACCATGATCGAAGCCATCGAAAGCGCGATGGCCACTGCCTATAAACGCGAATACGGCAAGCGCGGGCAGATCATTCGCGCGAAGCTCGACCTCGCGACTGGCACTATCTCCTTTGAACAAGTGAAGACTGTTGTTGATGAAACTACTGTTAGATTTCCTACCCCAGAAGAAGCATCCAGTATCCAGCCTCCAGATTCCAGGCATCAAGGGTTCCACGCCGATGAGGAACAGCTGGCAGAGGGAGAACTTCCACGTTTCGACCCCGAGAAGCATATCTTGCTCGCGGACGCAAAGCTCATCAAGCGCGGCGCCACGCTCGGCGAAGAGATTATCTTCCCACTTGAGCCGCAGGACGATTTCGGCCGCATTGCGGCACAGACCGCGAAACAGGTGGTGATCCAGAAGGTGCGCGAGGCCGAGAAGCTCTCGATGATGGAAGAGTTCAGCGAGAAGAAGGGCCAGATCGTAAGCGGCATCGTCCAGCGCATGGAGCGCGGCGCCATTTTCGTCGACCTCGGCCGTACGACCGGCATCATCCCCTACGAGGAGCAGATACCTGGCGAGCGCTACCGCATGGGCGAGCGCATCCGCGCGTACCTCTACGCAGTGGACGAGGGCTTCCGCGGCGTGTATCTGCGGCTCTCTCGCGCGCATCCGAAGTTCGTCGTGAAGCTCTTTGAAATGGAGGCGCCGGAACTTGCTGCCGGCTCTATCGAGGTGAAGGCGCTCGCGCGGGAGCCGGGCAGCCGCACCAAGATCGCGCTCGCCTCGCTCGATCCGCATGTCGATCCGGTCGGCTCTTTGGTCGGCCAGCGGGGCGTACGCGTCTCGACCGTGATGAGCGAGCTCGGCGGCGAGCGCATAGACATCATCGAGTGGAACGACGACGCAAAAGAGTTCGTTAAAGAGGCGCTCTCGCCCGCGACGCCGCTTGAGGTTGTGCTTGATGAAGCCAACCATCGCGCGACGGTAACGGTTCCCGAAGACGAGCAGTCGCTCGCGATCGGCCGTGGCGGCCAGAATGTGCGCCTTGCCGCGAAACTGACCGGCTGGAATATTGACATCGTGTCTGCCGGCGGCAGCGAAGTCGCGGAGTCCGACGGTGCATCGGTCGTGGTTGCGTCCTCTGAAGAAGACCCAGCAGTCGCTGCGGGCGTGATGCCGACCGAAAGTGTAGAACTTGTTACGGACGAAGCGCCGCAGACCACCGAACTACCGGCTGAAGAGGAACTCACGGTGCTTCCGGCCTCTGATGAGACCGCCGCTGACAAAGAAGAGGACCGCGACAAAGCGAAGGATGAGTAATATAATTGACGCATATGAATCTACTACATGATATTGACCCGGGGACGAAGGAAGAGATGAGTGTTATTGTCGAGATAAACAAGGGATCGAAGAATAAGTACGAGATAGATAAGAAAACGGGGCTTATTGCACTTGATCGAGTTGCCCATACCGCACAAGACTTCCCTTTTGATTACGGCTTCGTCCCGCAGACGCTCTGGGACGACGGTGACGCACTGGATGTCGTCATGCTTACGACCTATCCGCTCTTGCCGGGTATTTTGGTGCGGGTGCGACCGGTTGCGCTCCTGAAAATGATCGACAGCGGCGATGTGGACGATAAAGTCATCGCTGTTCCCTGCGACGATCCGCGCTGGAAAGAAGTGCAAGACTTGGAAGACATCAACAAGCACACACTCAAAGAGATCGAACATTTTTATTCGACATACAAAAAGTTGCAAAATAAGGAAGTACAGGTAACTGGTTTCGAGGGTAAGGCGGCCGCGGAAACGGCGTTTGAGAAAGGCCGTAAGATGTATCTCGATGGAAAATAATATGGAAAAAGACGAAAAAATGCTCCCGCTCGGCGAACCAACGCTCCATTTCTATCCCCCTCCGGAGGCGGCGACTACGCCAGCCGCGAAATCAGCTCTGAAGAAAAATGTTCCCGCGAATCTTCCCGGCGTACCCTCGCCGAAACAGCAGCAATGGGGTGTCCTTATCTCTATCGTCATTATCGTACTTATGATCATTATTGGCGCGTTCTATTCTTGGGGCAAGCGCATTGCGCAGGAACAGGCACCCGTGATACCCTCAACTTCTTCTCAATAATCATATGAAAAATAATCTACAACCACGCGCATCAATGCTTGTTCCAATGGTCGTCGAGAAGAGCCAGTTCGGCGAGCGCGCCTACGACATCTACTCTCGGCTCCTGAAGGAGCGGATCGTCTTCCTCGGCGGGCCGATCGACGATGACACTGCGAACCTCGTCATCGCCCAATTCCTCTTCCTCGAAGCGGAGGATCCGAAGAAGGACATCTCGCTCTATATCAACTCGCCCGGCGGCTCGGTGACCGCGACCCTCGCGATGGTCGACACGATGAACCACGTGAAGCCGGCAGTCTCGACCGTCTGCGTCGGCATGGCGGCCTCCGGCGCGGCGATCCTCCTCTCGGCAGGCGAGAAGGGCAAGCGCTTCGCGCTCCCCAACGCCGAAGTGATGATTCACCAGCCGCACGGCGGTGCCGAAGGCCAGGCGACCGATATTGAAATCACGGCGAAGCAGATTATCAAACTTCGTGCGGTGTTGAATCGCATTCTCGCAAAGAACACCGGTCAAACGCTCGAGAAAATAGAAAAAGATGTCGAGCGCGACTTCTTCATGACCGCGGACGAAGCGAAGAAGTACGGGCTTATTGATCAAGTATATAAATAGCAGTGGTAAGGGGTAAGGTTTGAGGTGTAGGTAGAAAACAAGAAGGGCGGGTCCGCGTGTCGCGGATCCGCCCTTTCCAACCGAGTCACTTCTTCGAATGTACCAGGTGAACAGGGCATTCTCTGGGGGCGCTCGTCTTTGTTTGTGATTTGAGGAGCCCCACTTTCGTTTTGGCGAGGTCTAAGTCGCCGCATGCGACGTGCTGCCGCACCGTATACTCAATCCCATGCGCGGCTGCCTGTGCGATTAGAGATTCTGCCCTTGCGATAATTGTCTGCGCAAACCATGTGTTGCCGCGCTTTATCTCACATTCTACGAGCGCCAGACAACTGTTTGCCGCAGCTCGTTTGAGCAGGGACTCCCTTATCCTTCGTAAGGCAACATCGGCGCGAGCTTTTCTTTCCAGTTCCGCCTTAACCAGTTTTTCCTTAGCCGTCCTGTCACGGGCGGCTTCGGCTTCTCTCGCCCTCTTGCAGAGCGGCATCCAGATGAGAATGTTGGATTCATTCTGCAGCCGGGTCAGTAACTGCGACCAGAGATGGTTGAACCTTTCGAACGTCATGATGTGTACTCCCGTGGTGATTGAAAGGCCAAAATGCCGAAGTACATTATGACACAGGCATATTTATATTACAATAGGCCGCCCGTATGCTATACTATAGGCGCTGACTTGCTGCTCGCTGTCCCGGCTGACCGCTGAACTTCCTTTTATTGAACCAAAGATCCGTCCGTCGGGCGGAGCCTAACGCAAGCGGGCTATGTCACTCAAAATAATACTGATCATGCTCGCGCTCTCGGGCGTGGGCGGCGTCATTCTCGGCTACGTGCTCCGCGTTCTTATCGGCCTTGCGCAACGCGGCTCGATCGAGCTCGATATCAAACAGAAACTGCTCCAGGCGAAGGAACAGGCGGCGAAGATTATTGCCGACGCTGAATTCCGAGGAGAGGTCGTTGAGACCGAGCGGCTCGCGCCGGTCGAGGAGCGCGAAGAGAAGATATCGCTTCGGGAAGAACGCCTCGCGTCGCGCGAAGAGTTCCTCGATTCGCGCCAGCGCGACTTGGATGACAAGGAAGTCGAAGTGCGTGCGCGCGAGCAGCAGGCGCTCCACGCCAAGCTCGAGGCGGACAAGCTCTCCGCAGAACGCTCTAAAGAGCTTGCGAAGATCGCCAACCTTTCGGAGACGGCGGCGCGTGAGGAGCTTTTTAGGGAGATTGAACGCGCATATGAAGAGGCCATACTCTTGCGCCTTCAGAAACTCGCCGCAAACGGCCGCGAGCGCCTTGAGGACAAAGCGCGCGCTATTCTTACGGCCGCCATTCATCGATTGGGGAACGCGGTCAATGCGGAAGTGATGTCGCTTTCAGTCGCACTTCCCTCCGACGAAATGAAAGGCAAGATAATCGGGAAGGAAGGCCGCAATATCAAAGCGTTCGAGCGCGCGACCGGCGTCGATATCCTTATCGACGATGTGCCAGATCGAATCACCCTTTCCTCGTTCGATCCATTGCGGCGTGCTATCGCAAAAATTGCGTTGGAAAAGCTCATTATTGACGGCCGTATCCAGCCCACAAAGATAGAGGAAGCGGTTGAGAAGACCCGCGCCGAAGTCGCGGATATCGTGAAGCAGAAAGGCGAGGCCGCGGCGTATGAAGCGGGCGTTATTGGACTTGATCCGAAGCTCATCGCGCTTTTAGGCCGCCTCCACTTCCGCACGAGCTACGGCCAGAACGTGCTCCAGCACTCCATCGAGATGGCGCATCTCGCCAGCATGCTAGCCGTCGAGCTTGGCGCCGACCAGATGGTTGCTCGCACCGCTGCCCTTCTGCACGACATCGGCAAGGCAGTCGACCACGAAGTGCAAGGTACGCATGTAGAGATCGGCCGCCGCATTTTGGAAAAATTCGGCGTGGACAAGCGCATTATCGTCGCGATGCAATCGCATCATGACGAACATCCCTACGAAACTCCTGAGTCTGTCATCGTGCAAGTGGCTGACGCAATATCGGCCGGTCGGCCGGGCGCGCGCCGCGACACCGTCGACCGCTACTTGGAGCGCCTTGGCGATCTTGAACGCCTCGCACATACGTTCCCGGGCGTAGAAAAAGTGTACGCCATCTCCGCCGGGCGGGAAATCCGCATCTTTGTGAATCCTGGCAAGGTGACCGATCTCGCGATGCACACACTCGCGCGCAATATCGCGAAGCGCATCCAAGAAGAGATTAAATACCCGGGCGAAATCAAAGTAAACATTATCAGGGAAAACAGAGTAGTTGAATTCGCCCGGTGATTGCGCGTTATCCACGCGAGGTTGGCAAGCCCATTGCGCAAAATGGCGTATTTCTTATACTTTCCCCCATACCCTCCTCCGCCAAGGCTACGGAGGGCACGGCCCGCCAACGTAGCCGCGGGATTAGCAACTAACAGATTCTCATGAACAAAGCAGACATCGTAGATAAAGTCCATGGAGTGCTCGGTTCGACCAAGGCCGACGCCGAGCGCGCGGTCGAGACAATGATCGACTCTATCGTCTCCGCCCTCAAGGCAGGCGATGAAGTCTCGGTCGCAGGTCTCGGCATCTTCGCGACCAAGGCGCGCCCGGCGCGCCAGGGCAGGAATCCCCGCACCGGCGAGACCATCCACATCAACGCTTCGCGCACGGCGAAGTTCCGCCCCGCAAAGGCGCTCAAGGATGCGGTGAAGTAGCAAATAAAAAAGTGCCCCGCCAAAGGCGGGGCACTTTTTTATTTCAGATACTTCTTTTTCTTCAGTTTGTCCGGCAAGTATGATTCTTGGGAATATTTCTCGTACCCTTTGCCGTATTCGAGTTCCTCCATCAGCTTCGTCACTGGATTGCGGATCTTCTTCGGGACAGGGAGATTGCCGAAGGCGTGCACGTCGGCCTGCGCGGTGCGGAGGGCGTCGTAAGCAGAGCGGTCCTTCTTCGCTTGTGCAAGATACGCGACGCCGTGCGCGAGATTAATGGCGCATTCCGGGTAGCCGATAGTCTCGCAGGCGCGGAAGACTGCGTTCGCGACCACGAGGGCGGTCGGCTGGGCGAGACCGACATCTTCACTAGCAAAAACCACCATGCGGCGGGCAATAAATAACGGATCTTCACCTGCCTCGACCATGCGCGCCAAGTAATAGAGCGCCGCGTCTGGTTGGCTGGCGCGCATGCTTTTAATACATGCGCTGATAGTGTCATAGTGCTCCTCGCCCTTCTTGTCATAGCGCAGGTGCGGCGACTCAAGCGCTTTGTTCAATGTGTCTACCGAAACACTTCCATATAAGGAAGTGGCGCCCTCGAGCATGCCGAGCGCTTTTCTCGCATCGCCGTTGCTGTAGCCGAGGAGCCAATCAAACGCATCTTTATTTACTTTTAGTTTTGTGCGCTTCACGATGGCGCGCAGTGCTTCTTCAGAGAGCGGTTCCAAGACGAAGACACGACAGCGCGACAGAAGCGGCGAGATAACCTCGAACGATGGGTTCTCGGTCGTCGCGCCGATAAGCGTCAGTTCGCCGCTCTCGACATACGGCAAGAGGAAGTCCTGCTGTGCTTTATTGAAACGATGGATCTCATCCAAAAACAAAACCTTCGGTTTTGTAGGGATTAGGTTGTAGGGAATAGGCCGTAGTCTTTTGGATTTACTATCCCCTATAACCTGTTCCCTATTTACTATTCTTTTAATGTCGTCCTTGCCAGCAGAGACGGCGGAGAGCTCGAAGAGCTCTGCGTCGAGTGCGCGCGCATAAATGCGCGCGATGGTCGTCTTCCCCGTCCCGGGCGGGCCCCAGAGAACGAAAGAGAAACGGTGTTTCTTCTCTATCGCAACGCGCAAGGGTTTCCCCGGCCCCACTAGGTGCTCCTGCCCCACCACTTCATCAAGTGTCTGCGGTCGTATCCGCGCGGCAAGCGGTTTACCCTGAGTCGTGTCGAAGGGTTCCATCTGCCTATGGTACTCCTCTCCGCATAAAACAAAACGCGACCCTACTTAGAGTCGCGCCGAAACATTTCCGATGGAACAAGACGGTCTTTCCGTACCGCCTTTGTACCAGAATTCCCTTCGTACTATATGCCCGTCCCAACCAATATCACTGTAAGACTGTTGATCAATTTGTTTGTACCCTTCAGCTATCAGTCGACCCCGAGCGTCTTCAATAACAGCAAAAGGACCTTCTATCTCAATGCCGCCACTAAGAATCCAGAATATAAAGAACATCATGATTCTCCTTTAGTGTCCGAGTACGTACTGTTTGTACCTATTGAACGCCCTTTTGTTATTCCTGAAGTCGAATGGCGCTCCACAGTCGGCGCAAACGTCCGGCACTCTGCCTTCCGCAAGGGCTTGTTTAATACTTTCAGGCACTTGTGGTTGTGGGCGCAGGTGTTTCGGCTGTCGACACACCCAGCACCTAAACTCAAAGCCAATATTTTGGCCACGGCCAAGTGACATTTTCATGTTCTTTCCCCCGTTTTGTGAAAGTTCAATCTCTAAAAGTTTCCGAAACATTTCAGAAACTTTATAAAGGGGAGAATCGCAAGACGATTCTCCAACCCGTTCTGTCTCCACTCGCGCGCTTGGCGAGCCGACATATACGGGGATGTTGTTATCATCCGTTTGTCACTGGCGCTACCGCCCAAAGCGATAACCGCAAGTGGCAAACAGGTTGAGCAACATTTCGATGCTGTCTTGGTGCATGTGCTGGCTGAGATCGAGGAGTGCTTTCAGCATCACTTCGTCGTCTTCTCTCAGCTCCATCCGTGACATCCCCAGGACGGTAGCATCGCCGGAGAAATCATTTTGAACTTCTTCCAGCGATGCTTTGTTCGTTAGAACGAGGTGTTTCTCGCCGTCACTTTGTTCTTCGATAAGGGCAAGATAACATTTCATAGGTAGCTCCTTATTTGGTTGCGGGGCGGGATTGCCCGATTCATCTGACAGTGAAGATACATTATTACACGCGGTCTGTCAAGCATTTATATAAATACTGTTGACTAAATCCGACAACTGGTATACCCTTCTCCCATGTTTCCGCCGCTCAAAAAAGCCCTCGAAACTATCGGTTTGAATAAGAACGAAGTAGCCATTTTACTGGTGCTCCTAGAGAGCGGCCCGATGTTTGTTGCTACTATCGCACGCGCCGCGAAGATTAACCGCTCGACGGCTTATGGTGTCTTGAAGCTTCTCTCAGACAAAGGGCTTGCCTCATCCATTAAGAAAAAGGGTGTCGTGCGTTATCAGTCTATTGCGCCCGAGCAGCTCCCCGGTTTTATTGAGCGCCGGCGGGATGCTCTTGCTGAGACAAAGCAGAAAATTGCAGCGCTTGTGCCGCAGCTGAACCTCTTGCGGACGAAGGGCAAGGTTCTTCCAAGGGTGCAGTTTTTCGAGGGGAAAGAAGGCGTGAAGCAGGCATACGAAGACACAATCGAGAACAATGCAGGGAAATTGCTCAAAGATATTAGCGGTGTGGATGCCGCAG
>Ga0209542_10011791_pt1 | contig 15437 bp, 15 predicted proteins | sample RifCSPhighO2_01_FD_184028 | JGI IMG/M metagenome (GOLD analysis project Ga0209542, IMG submission 184028) | Soil microbial communities from Rifle, Colorado - Rifle CSP2_plank highO2_0.1 (SPAdes) (version 2) | ecosystem: Environmental > Terrestrial > Deep subsurface > Rock core/Sediment ... | reverse complement strand
TTAAATCAACTAGGATTTTTGAGGCTTTGGCAAATAAAAGTTGGTTCCGATTATCCCCATACCGGCTAGAAGGGTGGACAATCTATTGACCAATTACGCTTAAAACCCATAGTTTGATTTTTGGTAGGTGGGGATTTATAATTCCCGTTATGCCTGAACAATTCATTGATGGAGCTTCCAGAAACAACCGGGAAGTCAGAGACCTATATGTGGGCGGCTCAGTATATATAATAGATAAACGAGTCCTGGCAAAATGTCAGTTGAACGTCGGCACAGGGAATGTTGGTAGTCGTCTCCGTTTGCAGCTTTTTGCGCCTGAGGATTTAATGATGTGTTTGGAGCGGGAATTGGCAGAATATACTCATAATAATTCAGGAGATGCGGATAGGATTAGTTTTAAAACGTTCCGGTTGGCAGTCTCGACTCCTCAAAGGACCGGCATGGATAGAATCTATATCGGTAGTGAACAATATACAGTTACTCTAATAGAACGGCTGGAGAGGGGTTTAAAGCTCGAATTTGCTTCTCCTGTAGATATGGAGATTAAGGAATATAGAAATGTTCAGATGCCGAGAAGTCTTCTGGCCTCCATAAGGCAAAGAGAAATGGGCAGAAGTTAGCGGGAATCCGGTAATTTAGTAGGCCGGTGCGCTACTTAAAGATATTCATGGGAAGTACCCATGGTATCGTACCAGCGACAATCGCAGATGATTAATTACGCTGGCAATATCCCCTGTGAATGAAATAAAAGTTGATAGATATAATCCAAGACATGTGGATCCTTGGGCATTCTTAAAAAGCATCACAGAACGCAAGTTAGTTTCTCGGGTTGCCAACCTAATATCTAATTCAGGCTTGCAGATATCCTCTTGACAACATATACTCTGAAAGGTTTAAGTCCGGATGGACAAATATTTTGTAATTGATTTTGATTCGACTTTTATTACTCTTGAAGGCCTTGATGAACTGGCCAGGATTGCCTTAAAAAATTCCCCGGAAAAAATTGCCATGATTGAACAAATTACCAAAGATGGGATGGTGGGGAAGATTGGGTTTCGCCAAAGTCTTGAATTAAGAATCAGGAAGTTGGAATTAAGGGAAAAAGATATTCAAGAAACTGTAAAAAAATTAAAAAAACACATTTCACCTTCAATTTTGCGCAACAAAAAGTTTTTTAGACAAAACGCCGATCGAATTTATATCATCTCTGGAGGTTTTGAGGAGTTAATATTTCCGGTAATTGAGGGTTTTGGAATTGATAAATCACATGTTTTGGCCAATAAATTTATTTTTAATGCTTCAGGAAAAATAACAGGTTTTGATAAATCCAGGCCAACTTCAGAAGCTCAAGGGAAAGCCAAAGCTGTAAAGGATTTAAAACTTGAAGGGGAAGTTATAGTGGTGGGGGATGGGTTTACTGATCTTGAAATAAAGAAGGTGAATTCTGTCATCCTGAGGGCAAAGACCGAAGGATCTCTCGCGAATGTGAGTAATAATGAACCTGGAACAAGTCCAGAGATTCTTCGCTCCGCTCAGAATGACAATTATACAAAATATAAATTTGTCGCTTTTATTGAAAATGTCTCCCGTGAATCAATCGTCAAAGAAGCTGATTTGGTAGTGCGTGATTTTGATGAGTTTCTTTTTTTGGAACATATCCCTTCCAATGTCTCCTATCCAAAATCCCGGATGAAAGTTTTGCTTTTAGAAAATATCGAGAGTACCGCCGCCGCAAATTTTCAAAAAGAAGGTTACCAAGTTGAAACTTTTAAGTCGGCCTTAAGCGAAGAAGATCTCGTGAAAAAAATAAAAGACGTCTCAATATTAGGAATTCGGAGTAAAACTAAGGTTAGTAAAAATGTACTCAAAAATGCCCGAAAGTTGAAGTCCATAGGCGCTTTCTCGATCGGGACAGATCAGATAGATTTGGAATCGGCGATCGGATTTGGGGTATCGGTTTTTAATGCACCATACCAGAACACCCGTTCAGTTGTAGAGCTGGCAATAGGAGAGATGATAATGCTGATGCGTGGAGCTTTTGATAAATCTATTAAAGCGCATACAGGCATTTGGGATAAATCAGCTGCCGGGAGTAATGAAATCCGCGGGAAAACTTTGGGAATAATCGGTTACGGAAGTATTGGCTCCCAACTTTCTGTTCTAGCCGAAAGCTTGGGAATGGAGGTAATTTTTTATGACAAAATTGAGAAACTGGCTCTGGGTAATGCCAAAAAAGCCTATTCTTTAGATGAAGTTTTGAAAAAATCAGATATTATATCGGTACATGTATCCGGCGACCGCAAAAATAATTCCAATTTAATTTCTGAAAAAGAGTTTTTAAAAATGAAAGACGGCGCTATTTTTCTTAATTTGGCCCGCGGGTTTATAGTTGATGTTAATGCCCTGGTTAAATATATTAACAAAGGAAAAATTAGGGGAGCCGGAATTGATGTTTTTCCCAATGAACCAAAAGGCAAGGGTGAGCCGTTCACTTCGGAGCTGCAAAACCTGCCGAACGTCATTTTAACTCCCCATATCGCCGGTTCAACAGAAGAAGCCCAACGTAATATTGCCCAGTTTGTTTCCAGTAAACTGATTGATTTTATAAATACCGGTAATACTTATTTATCGGTCAATTTTCCCAACATTAATTTACCGGAGCAAGGGAAAGCCCACAGGTTGCTCCACTTGCACAAAAATGTACCGGGAGTTTTATCACAAATAAATTTAATATTGGCCGATGCAAAGGCCAATATCCTGGCTCAGTATTTAAAGACAAATGAGGAAGTGGGGTATGTGATTACTGATATTGATAAAACTTATGACAAAAAAATAGTGGAGCAGCTGAGAAAAATAGAGGGGACTTTGAGTTTGAGAGTGTTGTACTAAAGTTTAAACTTTCAAAGGCATATAATTTAAGGGTGCTGTATTGATGTCAGTACATTGTCAGTACAAAGTATGGTATAATTCTACCATATGTTCACTCAAAAACTTTACCGCAACGGCAATTCTGTAGTTGTGACTATTCCTAATCAGCTACTCGAAGATATGAATTTAAAAGAGGGTAGTGAAGTTGAGATAGCAAAAAAAGGAAGCGACTTGGTTGTTAAACAAAAGCCAAATTTGGCTTCAGATGTTGATGCTAAATTTATGAAAATGGTTGAAGAGTTTGCTGATGAGCATGATGATGTCTTAAGAGAGCTTGCAAACAGGTGAAATCTTCTAAACTCAAATTCATTACAGTAACTCGTGTTTTGGTAATTCATAGTTATGCTGTAAAAAGATATGGCGGTTCCCAAGGCATTCGGGATTTAGGGTTAATAGAATCAGCGGTTGCCAGGCCTCAATCGGGGTTTGGTGGGGAATATTTATACAAAAACATATTTGACATGGCAGCTTCATTGCTTCAGTCCTTACTCAAGAATCACCCATTTGTCGATGGTAATAAAAGAACTGCGTTGTTCTCAACCGGCCTTTTTCTTAAGCTAAATGGACATAAACTAAAAAATACGCACGAAGAGGAAGTTGAGTTTGCTGTAAAAGTTGATAGTCAAAATTTAACGCTAGAAGAAATTTCAACCTGGCTAAAGAAAAATTCTGCTCAAACATAATGGCAATAAGACACAATTAGTTTGTAGGTTTCCAGTGGGGAAGTAATGGCGGGGAAAGTTTGTGAACTTCTCCGGTAATATCGAAATATACGTGTCTGCCGTCTACTTTAGCGCCAAATCTAAAACTTCTCAGCCAGAGGTGCTTCTCTAGACCTTCGCGTAGAGGTCTTGCTGAAGCCGATTTTATCACAGGACCATATGCTGCAACACCCTCTGTAATATTTTGCCTTTTTCGCCAAGAGTTATTACGAAGTTGCAAGGCAACGACTGCTTCGAGAGGTTGACTACTGAGGGTAATCGGCATCCAAAAATTATCTATATCACCTCTACGGGCATATTCGACCGACCTTTCATAGAAATCTTCTCTGAAACCGTCAACTTCAGCGATGGTGTCAATCACCAGACGTTGCCCCTGGTGTGCAATATAACCTGCCACTAATCCACCTGTGAGTGCGCCGAGGCCTCTTAGTATGCCTATCCTATGATCTTGCACAGCAGCAACTGCGTCCCACAAGGCTGAATGTCTGACTATTATAGGAGGGTTTTCTCTAGGCATAAAAAGTTTGTTTAGTATAAATTGGAAGAGTGCAGTAATACAAGTATTAAACTTATAGTACATTAGCCCTATAGTTTCTGATAAATTTGTCGAAATAGAGAAGTTGGGATATTGAAAAATTTTTTAGGATAATTTAAAAATACATTGCCTAATTTAATGCCAAAAAGTTTTTTTATCAAAACTTCTAAAAAAACTTTCTTCACTGTCGGGCCGTCGCAAATTTATCCAACTGTCCCTTCCCATATTCAAAAAACCATCAAGACAGATATCTTATCGATGAGTCACAGAAGCCAGGAATTTAGGGATATCTATAGGGAAACGGTGGATGGGCTAAAAAAACTCCTTAATATTCCGCCGGAATATCAAATTGTCTTCGTTTCATCCGCCCTGGAAGCCATGGAACGCATTTTACAGTCGATGTCGCACAATAAGCAAAGCTTCTCTTCGAGTAATACATTCCATATTTTAACCGGATTTTTCGGAAAGACCTGGATGGATATCTCAAATGATTTAGGAAAATCCACAGATTTTTTTCAATTTTTTGATTGGGAGAAAAATAGCTACAAAGCTATAAAGCAATTAAGCTATAAAGCACCAGACACATTTTTTGAAACCGAGTTTGAAAATATAAAAATTCCAGAAAAATCCGAACTGGTATGCATAACCCAAAATGATACATCGGTGGGTTTTTCAATCCCCATGGAAGAAATTTATGCTCTAAGAAAAAAATATCCAAATAAACTATTTGCCCTTGATATTGTCTCATCAGCCCCTTACATAGATATTGAGTACAAATATTTAGACGCGGTTTTTTTCTCGGTCCAGAAAGGTTTCGGGCTGCCGGCCGGGCTCTGCATTCTTATTTTGAGCCCGAAAGCGGTCAAAAAGGCGCAAAAATTATCCAGTTTAAAGGGCTACTCGACCGGTTCTTATCACAGTTTGGTTAAATTAGTAGAGAATTCAAAGAAATTCCAGACTGTTGAGACGCCAAATGTACTCGGAATTTACCTTTTAGGTTGTGTTGTTAAGGATTTCTTGAAAATCGGCATAAGAAGCCTCCGCCAGCGCTTAGACCGACAGGCACAAATGCTATATAGTTTTTTCTCTGGGTCAGGATTTGCTAGTTCATTTATAAAAGAGGAGCGATACCAATCCAAAACCACCCCGGTTTTTGAAATTGCCAAGGGTAGTGAGGGTTTAAGAAAATTTGCAGCCGTTAAAGGGCTAATTTTGGGCGCTGGTTACAAAGACTTTAAAAATAAACATATAAGGATAGGTAACTTCCCTGCCCTGACAGTAAAAAATACAAAAAGATTACTAACAGTCCTCAGGAATTTTCAACAATCCGCCAACTAAAGCTTTTATTCTAAAAATTTGTTAAAATTTACAAAGTTTGGAGAGGTGTCCGAGCGGTTTATGGAAATAGTCTTGAAAACTATCGTGGGTGCAAGCCCACCGTGAGTTCGAATCTCACCCTCTCCGCTTGATTTGCAAATTGTTCCGAAGGAATAATTTGTCAAAGCAAACTAAGGGACTGTGATTTGGATTGCAGCTTAGCTGCAATTCGGCCTCGCGAAGCGAGTGGATCAATTTCATCTCACCCTCTCCACCAAATTTTTATACTCCTAGAATTCCAAGTCCTAAAAGTCCGACTATTATTAAATAACCTGCTATCAGATAATTTAGAAACTTTGGAAAAACTAAAATCAATACTCCAAAAAACAGTGAGACCAAAGGGCTCATGCTGCCAAAATTAATGCTCAAACTAATCACCCCCCTTCGCCCGACGTAGTTTTGAAGAGTCGGGATTAACTAAAAACTTTACTCTGTCAAAAAAAGATAATTTTCTTTCTTTAGGTATCAGGGGTTTAGCCGGTTGAGACTTCCGGTCCAAAATTTCCCTGATTAATAAAAGCTGGTTTTTGGATATCAGGGGTAAGTCTTCAAATTTAAAGAATCGGGCTTCCGAAACCTCACCACTCTTTTTAAATTCTCCGCCCACATATTTGCCAATCAGCGAGATATCGATCCTTGCAGTTTCCCGGTCGGTTCTTAACCTGAATTGTTCTTCAATTCTGACAATAAGCCCGGTTTCTTCTTCGATTTCCCGGGCCAATCCTTCTTTAGGGTGCTCTTTGGCTTTGATGTATCCTCCCGGCAGGCTCCAGCCTGTTTTTCCCCTGTATGTATGCTTGCAGATCAGGATTTCATTTTCGGTATTCAGTATTACACCGGTAACGCCGATTAAGAATTCATCCTGGGTGGCGCGCATGAGGGCTATCTGCAGATTTTTAGGCAGAGAAAGCAGTTTCCAGGCACGGGCCAATAAAGCTGTCATAAGCTCAGATGGACTCAGGGTCCGGCCGTTCTCCGGCCCGTTCAGTCAGTTTGGCATTTTCAATTTCCAGCTGGTTAACCTTTTTGGTCAATTCCTGGATAGTAGTCTTGGCGTCTTTAATAGCATGCTCTTTTCCCCGTAGCTTAAATGCCACGGACAATGAATCCAGCAGGCTGATAATCCAGGAAAGAGATAGCCCTAAGAGCAAAGTTACTCCGATTAAAATGTAAATAGGCACGGGGGTAAGAGTATAGCCTGCGAGAATGATTGTCTGGAGCTGGGTATTCTCGGTGGCAAAATATGAAAACCCTAATGCTAAAATTACTAAAAGTATTAATGTAAACATATATCCGTCTGTACAGTATACCAGTCGTTGCTCATTTTGCGAACATTAGTTTCAAAATAAGCTTACGAATGGTAATACTCGCAGCAAATTCATTTGCAAGGGGTATATAAACAGATAAAAAATTAGATTGCAACCGGAGTTTGGTAAGCAAAGCTTGCCGATTGGTAAGAAAATTTTAAGAGAAATTTCCGGTATTGAATATTGGGTTGCAGTTGAGTAAGATTAGTTTGTGAAGAAACAAATTATTATGATTATTAAATATGGCTTGGGGTGATTCCTGAAAAGGAATTGTTTGCTCAAGCCTCCTAAAGTTAGGAGGCTTTTTTTTTGAATATGGATAACAGTGAAGCAGAAAAGGTGAATACGATAAATGCGCCCGCAGCAGTCGGGCCTTACTCTCAAGCGGTTAAGTTTGGAAGCTTAGTCTTTTGTTCAGGACAAATCGGGATTAATCCGGAAACCGGCGAACTGGTTGAGGGAGGTGTTGTTGGGGAAGCAAAGCAGGTGTTAAAAAATCTGGAGGCGGTTTTGGTTGCATCGGGTTCCAATATCAATAAAGTTTTACAAACCACAATTTATATCATTGATATGAATAAATACCCGGATGTTAATGCAGCTTATGCTGAAACTTTTAAAACCGATCCCCTTCCCGCCCGGGCAACAGTAGAAGTTTCAAATCTTCCCAAGGACGCGAATATTGAGATTAGTTGTATTGCCTATATATAAAATTCAAAAGTCAAAGGTCAAAATTCAAAAAGTACAAGTTAAAAGTAAAAACTAACTTTTGATTTTTAAATTGTAATTTTACCTTTTGCATTTTGAATTTTGATTTAAGTTTATGAATAAAGATTTATCAGTTGAGACTATCGACAAAGCTGCTTTAAATTTAGCGGGTATTATCCGTTTGACTCCCATCGAGCTCTGTAAGAGATTATCTGAGAAATTTAATGCCCAAATTTATTTTAAGCGGGAAGATTTACAGGAAGTCCGATCATACAAAATCCGCGGAGCTTACAACCTGATGAGCAGTCTGGATGAGTCGGAGAAAAATCGGGGTGTAGTTTGTGCATCGGCCGGAAATCATGCCCAGGGAGTGGCTTATTCAGCCTCGAAGTTAGGAATTAAAGCTGTGATTTTTATGCCAATTGTCACACCCTCCCAAAAAATTAATAAAGTCAAAAGTTTTGGCGGAAAATTTGTAGAAATTAGGCTTGAAGGAGCGACCTATGATGACAGTTGTAAAGCCGCCAAAGAATACTGCAATAAACAAAATGCAATATTTGTGCACGCCTTCAATGATTACCGGGTGATGAGCGGCCAGGGAACAGTCGGCAAGGAAATATTCGATTACTTCGGAGGTAAAGTTGATTATTTATTGATCCCGATAGGCGGAGGCGGATTAATTTCGGGAGTATCTATTTATTTTAAAACCAAATCCCCTAAAACCAAAATCATCGGAGTTGAACCTATGGGGGCTGCATCAATGTACGCTGCAGTTAAAGCCGGAAAAATTGTTTCGTTGGAAAAACTGGATACTTTTGCCGAAGGTGTGGCGGTCAGGACTGTTGAAGATAAGACATATGCAGTGGTTAAAGAAATGGTTGATGATTTTATAATTGTTCCCGAAGGTAAGATCTCCACCACCATGATCGAGCTTTACCAGAATGAAGGGATCATTGCCGAACCTGCCGGGGCGCTATCCATCTCGGCGCTGGATTTTTTAAAAGAAAAACTTAAAGGCAAAACCGTTGTCTGCATTTTATCCGGCGGCAATAACGATATCATGCGTTATCCGGAAGTGATGGAAAAATCTCTGACTTACGAAGGGCTCAAACATTACTTTATTATCAATTTTGCCCAAAAGCCCGGACAGCTGCGTAAATTAGTTGATTCCTGTTTAAGTCCAACCGATGATATTGTCCGCTTTGAATATATTAAAAGGACCAGCAAGGAGACCGGCCCGGCTTTAGTCGGGATTGAACTGGGGAAAAAAGAAGACTTGGAGCCTTTGCTTAAAAGGATGGACAAGGAGGGTATTAATTACAACCGGATCAGCTCGTCAGACCTTCTCTACAGTTATTTGATTTGACAAAGCTAATGATCTGTTAAAATTGCTTTGTCATCCTGATTCGCCGGCTGGCGGAGAAGGATCTCTGATGAATATCAGTCCATTTGACTCCTAAGCATAATGTTTGATATCATACTTGTTAACAAAAATATGCTTAATATTAATCTCATTGTCGTCCAACTTATTAACCCCTAACCGGGTTGATGTGCTTGTGGCAACAAGAAACACAACCCCCAATAGGGGGTTTTTTAATGGAAAAATTAGATACCAAAAATGAAAATGACACCTGAAAATTTAAAATTTTTGCGAAGCAAAACTCAATTATTTTTCATTTTGCATTTTAATTATTAAATTGAAAAGTATGAAAACTAAAACATTAACCGGTGCGCAGGCATTAATTGAATCCTTAATTAAGGAAGGGGTTGATGTGATTTTTGGCTATCCCGGAGGTGCCATTATGCCTGTTTATGATGCCTTGTATGATTTCAAAGACAAAGTCAGGCATATTTTGGTCCGTCATGAGCAGGGCGCAGCGCATGCCGCCGAAGGTTATGCCAGGGTTGCCGGAAAACCGGGGGTTTGTTTTGCCACTTCCGGTCCGGGAGCTACCAACCTGGTTACCGGGATTACCGATGCCATGATGGATAGTGTGCCGATTGTCTGCATAACCGGTCAGGTGACAATGTCGGTAATCGGTACAGATGCTTTTCAGGAAGCAGATGTTATAGGTATTACTACTCCCATCACCAAATGGGCATACCAGGTGACAAAAGCGGAAGAAATCCCTCAGATTATAAAAAAAGCTTTTTATATTTCAAGATCCGGCAGGCCGGGTCCGGTTTTGATTGATATTACCAAAAATGCCCAGTTTGAGACTTTTGAATATCAAGAACCGGACCGTAAGCCCCCTGAGATCCGTGGCTTCAAAGTGCCTGAAGGGGTAGATATGAAAAAAATTCAGGAAGCAGCAAAATTGTTGAATGAAGCCAAACAGCCTTATATTTTAATCGGTCACGGGATTTTAATTTCCAAAGCCCAGGAAGCATTAAAAAAATTTATTGAAAAAGGCGGTTTTCCGGTCGGTTCTACCCTGCACGGTCTATCGGCTCTTCCCTCGGATCATCCTCTATATATCGGAATGCTGGGGATGCATGGAAATTACGGGGCCAACCGGCTGACAAATTGGGCCGATGTAATTTTGGCAGTCGGAATGCGTTTTGATGACCGGGTGACCGGCCGGGTTGATGGATATGCCCCGGGAGCCAAAATTATTCATATCGACATAGACCCGGCCGAGCTGGATAAAATTATTAAAACCGAAGTAGCAATCAATGCCGATGCCAAAACAGCCCTGGAGGAGTTAACACCGCTAATAAAAAAAGCCGACCATTCAGAATGGATAGGCCATTTTAAAGAAGCGAACAAGACCGAATATGAGAAAGTCAGCAAACATGAATTATTCCCTGAAACCGGGGAAATTAGAATGGCTGAAGTGATCAGAAAGATTTCCGAAATGACAAAAAATAAAGCAGTTATAGTGGCAGATGTCGGACAGCATCAAATGAGTGCGGCGCGTTATTCAAAGTTTTCCGAAACCGATTCTTATATTACTTCGGGTGGTTTAGGGACAATGGGATTTGCCCTGCCGGCCGTCATGGGTGTTAAAGTTGGGGTTCCGAACCGGATTGCGGTTGCGGTGATCGGTGACGGCTCATTCCAGATGAATATCCAGGAGTTAGGGACAATTGCTCAGGAAAAATTGCCGGTCAAAATTGTTATTTTAAATAACAATTTCCTGGGGATGGTCCGTCAGTGGCAGCAATTATTTTTTGATAACCGTTATTCGTTTGTTGAATTAAAAAATCCGGATTTTGTGGCTGTTTCAAAGGGTTTTGGTATAAATGCCGAAATTGTTAAAGACAGAAAGGATCTGGATAAAGCTTTAAAAAGAATGTTTGATTTTGACGGTCCATATTTGCTGGACATAAGAGTCTTAAAGGAAGACAATGTTTTTCCGATGGTACCAAGCGGGGCAAGTGTGGATGAAATAAGATTGGAATGAAAATAACCAAGATGCAAGAAACAAGATACAAACAATTCACAACAAATTCTAAATATCAATAACCAAATAGATTTGGAATTTGAATATTTAATTATTGGCCATTGTTTGGATACTTGTATCTTGTTTCTTGGAAAACTTAAATAAATTATGGAATATACCTTAACTATCTTTACCGAAAACATACCCGGTGTTTTATACCGGATTGCCGACGTGTTTTTGCGCCGGAAAATTAATGTCGAATCATTAACGGTATCCGAATTATACCCGCCTGATAAATCCCGGTTTACGGTTGTGATAAATACCACAGAGGAGCAGATAAAAAAAATCAGCAAACAAATCGCAAAAATAATTGAAGTTTTAGAAGTTTATTATAATACCGACGAAGGTCTTATCTATCACGAAATTGCTCTTATTAAAATCGCCATTGGCGGTCTAAAAGATTTATCGGCTGTCCAAAAAGTTGTTTCCGGATCCCCTACTGCCAGGATTTTTTCAATTGATGAAGATTCGATAGTTATAGAAGAATCGGGGACGGAAAAAGAAGTTAAAGCTTTTTTGGAAAAGCTGCAAAATTTTAAAATTGAAGACCTGGCAATATCCGGCCGGACTGCAGTTTTAAAAAATTCTAAGTAGTCCTGATTGTCAATGAAAAATTAATTTGTTAGAATACCGAACATTATGGCTAAGATAAGTTTTGGCGGAATAAAAGAAACAGTTGTAACTAGAGAGGAATTTCCTCTTGAAAAAGCGCGCAAAGTTTTAAAGGACGATGTGATTGCGATTATCGGTTATGGAGTTCAGGGTCCGGCCCAAGCGTTAAATTTAAGGGATAACGGATTTAATGTCATCATCGGCCAGCGAAAAGGCGGGTCTTCCTGGAAAAAAGCAGTTGAGGACGGTTGGGTAATTGGCAAAACTTTATTTGAAATTGAAGAGGCTGCTGAAAAAGGAACAGTGATTTTATACTTGTTATCTGACGCCGGACAAATTTCAGTTTGGCCAACTATCAAAAAACATTTAACCGAAGGAAAAGTTCTAAATTTTTCCCATGGTTTCGGCGTGACTTTTAAAAAGCATACTAAAATTGTCCCGCCAAAAAATATTGATGTTTCCTTAGTTGCCCCTAAGGGAGCAGGTAGAACGGTTAGAACTTTATTTATTGATGGAAAAGGGATTAATTCTTCGTTTGCGGTCTGGCAGGATTTTACCGGTAAAGCCCGCGAAAAAACTTTAGCTTTAGGGATCGGAATCGGTTCGGGATACTTGTTTGAAACTACGATGGAAAATGAGGTTTATTCGGATTTGACCGGCGAGCGGGGTATTCTAATTGGAGCCTTGGCCGGAGTTTTAGAGGCCCAATATGAAGTGTTAAGAAAAAACGGCCACTCACCATCCGAAGCTTTTAACGAAACTGTAGAGGAATTTACCCAGAGTTTAGTGCCTTTAATGGCAGCTAAAGGAGTTGATTGGCTGATTGCCAACTGTTCTACAACCGCCCAACGCGGAGCTTTGGATTGGGCACCGAAATTTAAAAAAGCCGTCACTCCGACATTCAGGGAACTGTATAAATCCGTTAGAACCGGCAAAGAAGCGGAGAGAACTATTAAATTAAATTCGAAAAAAGATTACCGGTCAGGACTTGAGAAAGAATTGAAAAAAGTCCGGTCTCATGAGATGTGGAAAGCTGGAGAAGTAGTAAGGTCTTTAAGGCCTGAAAACCAATAAACCGATGTCATTGAGAGGAGCCAAAGGCGACGAGGCAATCTTGATTAATGATTAACGAATAAAGATTAAAGATTGAGATTTTTTCATTAATCATTCATCATTAATCTTTAATCATGAATAACTCTTGTAATTGTGCTAACTGTAAATGCAAACCCTCAGAACTCAAATCCCGTAGCTATGAATTGACCGGAAAACCCGGAACTGACGGCTGGGTTAAACGCGCACCGGCCCGGGCGATGTTTAGAGCGGTAGGTTATAAAGATAAGGATTTTGAAAAACCAATAGTCACTTTGGCGGTACCTTACACCAACGCCACCCCCTGCAACGGCCACCTAAGGGAATTAGGTGATTTAGTTTCTTCAGAAATTGAAAAATGTGAAGGAAGATCCATTATGTTTGGAACCCCGGTGGTAACGGATGGAGAAACTATGGGAACCGAAGGGATGAAATATTCTCTGGTTTCCAGGGAACTGATAGCCGATTGTATCGAAATGATGCAGGAGGCCTATTCGACAGATGCCACTATAACTTTGTCCGGTTGTGATAAAACTATTCCGGCTAGCTTAATTCCCTTAGCCCGCAATAATTCAATCGGTATAACTTTATACGGCGGATCGATCCGCCCGGGGAAACTTAACGGGAAAGATTTAACGGTTGTTTCTATTTTCGAAGCAGTCGGGCAATATGGGGCAGGGAAAATTGACAAAAAGGAATTGCATGATGTTGAATGTGCAAGCTGTCCTAACTTCGGCGCGTGTGGCGGGATGTACACCGCCAACACCATGTCTTCGGCTATTGAAGCAATGGGGATGAGTATTCCCGGGTCTTCTTCAAGCCCGGCGGCCAATTATGACAACACAATAACCGATGAGAAAAAAGAAGATTGTAAAAAAACTGTCGAAGCTTTGTTTTGTTTAATTAAAAAAGGGATTCGGGCTCGCGATATTATGACTAAAAAAGCCTTCGAAAATGCGATTACGGTAGTTATGGCGCTGGGTGGTTCGACGAACGCTGTTTTGCATCTGATGAGCCTAGCTTCGGAAGCGGAGGTTAAATTGGATATAGACGATTTTAACCGGATTGCCGTCAAAGTTCCTTTGATTGCCGACCTTAAGCCTTCCGGTAAATATGTCATGGAAGATGTCTATAAATTAGGCGGGACACCGGTGATTATGAAAATGCTTCTGGAGGCCAGACTCTTGCACGGAGATTGCCTGACCGTAACAGGTAAAACTGTTGAGGAAAATTTAAAAGATGTCAAAGTTAATTTGGATGGACAGGATGTAATTTATCCGGCTGATAAGCCGTTAGCTCCGGCCGGCCGCCACTTGGTAATAATGTACGGCAATCTGGCTCCCGAAGGCGCGGTCATGAAACTTTCCGGAAAAGGATTAAAAGAATTTGAAGGTCCGGCCAGGATTTTTGAAGCGGAGGAGGAGTGTCTAAGTGCCATCATGGAAGGCAAAGTAAAAAAAGGCGATGTATTAATTGTCCGCTACGAAGGCCCAAGCGGGGGACCGGGAATGCGCGAGATGCTCTCCCCTTCTGCGGCTTTAATGGGAGCCGGACTTGGAAAAGATGTTGCTCTTTTAACTGACGGTCGGTTTTCCGGAGGGACTCATGGAATCATGATTGGGCATATGAGTCCGGAAGCCGCCTTAGGAGGACCTTTAGCCGTAGTTCGCGAAGGGGAAATAATAAATATTAATTTGGATTCTAAAGAAATTAATTTGGAAGTTTCGCAAAAAGAGATAGAGGAAAGATTAAAATCCTGGAAGGCGCCGGTACCAAAATACAAAAGAGGGGTTTTATATAAATATGGAAAATTGGTGTCTTCCGCAAGTAAGGGGGCTGTAACCAGTTAAGTTATGATACCGCTAGAGTTGGTAGGTAGTCAGGGTTATGATTCGTATGTTGTATCATTCAACCAATCCGTCCAAAGGCAGATAGATCATCATTATTCTTTAAATGATGTAGCAGGCTTAGAATCGATGAGTGTAAGATTAATAGCTAGAGTTAACGAGAGGCCATATAGAGAGGACTGTTATTTATATCTGATGAGCAGTTACCGGGATTCTTTGTTGGGGGTAATGCAGAGCCAAGCTGGTTTGGTACTTCCACGCGGGTATGCAATTTACTATTCCCGAACTGAGGCTAGTCCTAAAGTTGATATGCCCCATGTTGGTATGGTGCTGGAAAATGGTTTAATCAGATCCAAATGGGGACAAGGCGGACATGTTTTTGAACATCCAGTAGATGTAGTCCCAACTATCTATGGAAATCAAGCATTGATCAGCGTAATAAGGAGAATATGAAATTTTCTAAATTTGGTGAGAAATTAACTTCTGATTCAGGCATCCTGGAATTGATGGATGATTTGGGTAAAGCTCTCGCCTCTTCCGAAAAGAAAATAATGCTTGGCGGGGGAAATCCGGCCCATATTCCTGCGGTTGAAAAAATTTACCGGTCTCAGATGGAAAGTATATTAAAAGACGGCAACCGGTTTGAAAAAATAATCGGGAATTATTCTTCACCGGAAGGTGATTTGGAGTTTATCAAAGGTTTTGCGAAACTGGTTAAAGAAAACTTCGGCTGGAAAGTCAGCGAAAAAAATGTCTGTGTTTTAGGTGGATCCCAAACTACCTTTTTCTTTTTATTCAATTTACTGGCCGGAAAATTTTCCGATGGATCATTCAAAAAAATCCTTTTGCCGATTGTCCCCGAATATATC
>Ga0209542_10011790_pt1 | contig 15437 bp, 8 predicted proteins | sample RifCSPhighO2_01_FD_184028 | JGI IMG/M metagenome (GOLD analysis project Ga0209542, IMG submission 184028) | Soil microbial communities from Rifle, Colorado - Rifle CSP2_plank highO2_0.1 (SPAdes) (version 2) | ecosystem: Environmental > Terrestrial > Deep subsurface > Rock core/Sediment ... | reverse complement strand
GATGCGGAAGAAGGCCCTGTCCTTCTGATGCCGGATCACGAGGTTCCACCCGGGTCAAAAATCCGGTAGGTGGTAGTGGGTAGACGGTAGGCGCAAAATAGTAAAAAAAGACCAGAAAAACGGCTCAACCAAGTGTCGAGCCGTTTTTTGGTATCCTTTGTGTGACAATCTCATCTCGATCGAGATATTTTTGTCAGAAGATCTTTCCAGCGATCACCCCTTTTCTTTAGTGAGAATCTGCTATGGGTTTGACAATTTCTGCAAAATCGAGTACAATGGGATGCTAACTAAATAGTGAGCGGCTTTGAAACGCGCCGAATTGGTCACCTTCCCTTACGTTCGGGATAAGGCGCGTGGAGCTAAGGGTGAAACCGGCACTGGGATTTTTTCTACTGCGGGTTTCGCTACCTGTTGTTAGCAAAATCTGACAGGAGGGCGAAATGAAGTTTATCAATCGGCTCAAGGGAATGCTGTATGGTTGGCGTATGGGCTACACTGCTTTGACAACCGATGCGCTCACAGGGCTTCGGTCTAGGCAGTATTTTGAATACGAGGGCCGTCAGTGCCTAGAACGTCGAGCCCGTCGGAATCGACAAGTTGCGGTAGTGAATTTCGACATTGATCGGTTGGGCCTAGTGAACGACTTTTTCGGGCACGCAGCCGCCGACTATGTGCTCCGTCGGGCTGGAGAAGTAATCATCAACCAAGTCCGGCGCGACTCAGACTATGCCTTTCGGCGCAATCGGTCCATCGAGCAAAACCGAGATCTGAGCGAGCCCTATCGAATGGGCGGTGATGAGTTTTCCGTCTTCTTGGGGAAGACTACCGATATGTGGGCCCTCGATTTTGCGATGAGGGTTCAGGAGGACTTCTACTGTGTTTGCCGAAGCGCCGAGTTCAGAGAAACAATCGCTAGGCTCCGCTTGAATAGCGCTGATTCAACGGGGGTTTCACTATCGTTGGTTCTTGATCAAGTGGGCTTGACCTTTGCCCCGAAAGTTATCGAGGTGAGTGGCGACATGCCCATTGAGCTAGATAGCGCGCTTATCGGAGCTGACGAGAAACTTATTTTATTGAAGAGGGCCGGGCAATAGCCGCCTCGCACTTTTCACTACCCGGAGAGACCGAATGTCTGGTCTCTCCGGCTGTTTTTTTATATAATCCATTTGTAACAACTGTCATTCCAGCGGAAGTGGGAATCCAGTTAATTAAATATAGATTCCGGCTCGGTGGCCGGAATGATAGGCACTTTATGGATCGCAATTTAGCTTTAGAATTTGTGAGAGTTACCGAAGCGGCGGCGATTGCCGCGGCAGGCTGGGTTGGACGAGGCGACAAACACGCGGCTGACGGGGCGGCGGTTGATGAAATGCGCGCACGCTTCAATCAGATTGATTTCGCGGGGCTAATAGTCATCGGCGAGGGGGCAAAGGACGAGGCGCCGGAACTCTACACCGGCGAGAAAGTTGGCACTGGCAAGGGGCCGGAAATGGACTTGGCCGTTGATCCGCTCGAGGCTACAGACAGCGTTGCCCACGGGCGGTACAATGCCATCTCCGTCATTGTTGCCGGGTCAAAAGGGTCTCTGCTCTCCGCCCCCGATACGTATATGAACAAGCTCGCCGTCGGGTCAAGAGCGGTAAAAGTCGTGGGTTTGGATTTCCCGGTGAAAGTAAATATCGAGCGTACCGCGAAGGCCCTCGGGAAGGATATCAAGGATATGACCGTGATTGTTTTGGAGCGACCGCGGCACGAACAGCTCATCAAAGAAATTCGTGATGCCGGGGCGCGAGTCCGGACGATAACGGACGGCGATGTGGCGGGAGCGATTGCACCCTCACTGCCGGAAAGTGGGATAGATATGCTCCTCGGGATTGGCGCTTCGACCGAGGCGGTACTGGCGGCGGCGGCGGTGAAAATATTAGGCGGGGAGATTCTGGCGAGATTCGCGCCAAGAGATGAGAAAGATAAAAAGAACATCGCGGCTGCGGGGATAAAAGATTTAAATCGAGTGTTTCGCGCGGAGGATTTGGCAAAAGGCAAGCAGTTGACCTTTACGGCTACTGGGGTGATAGATGGGCCGCTTCTGGAGGGAGTGAAGGTAGAGGACCATCTGATAACAACTCATTCGGTCGTGATGCGTGCATCTTCCGGGACAATTCGATATATTACTACTCATCACCACGCTACAAAGTTGTAAGTAGTATGTTGTAAGTTGTAAATTATATTCTTAATTCAAAATTCATGATTCATAATTCTAAACTAGGATACGATAAACCGCTTTTCATCCTCGCTTTCGATCACCGCGCGTCCTTTCAAAAAAAGATGTTCGGCATTACCGGCGAGCCGAGCTCGGAGCAAGTAAAAGAAATCATCAGTTTCAAGCAGGTTATTTATGAAGGTTTCAAACAAGGAGTTGCGAACGGAGTTCCGAAGAACGAGGCGGCGATTTTGGTGGACGAGCAGTTTGGCGACGCGATCCTTCGTGATGCTGTCGCGAACGGATTTACGGCGTGCGTGGGCACGGAAAAAAGCGGGCAGGATGAGTTTGATTTTCAGTATGGCCGCGATGAATTCGCCGCGCACATTGAAAAATACAAAACTCAGATAGTGAAAGTCTTGATTCGTTATAATCCGGAGAGCGACCCGGGGATGAACGCACGTCAGCGCGGAAGGCTCAAAATATTGAGCGACTGGTGCCACGCTAATGGTTATAAGTTTCTTACCGAGCCGCTGATACCGGCATCAGAGTCTCAGCTTGCTTCCGTCGGAGGGGACGCAAAGCGTTATGACAGTGAAACCCGGCCAATGCTGATGGTAAAAATGATTGAGGAGTTGCAAGGAGACGGGGTTGAGCCCGACATTTGGAAAATCGAGGGGCTTGAGGATACGAGCCACTATGAGGAGGTGATGAAACAGGCGCGAAGTGGCGACCGTGACAAGGTTGCGGCAGTAGTCTTGGGCCGCGGAGCAGACGCGGCGCAGGTAGAGAAGTGGCTTCGCGCAGGCGCGAAGGTGGAGGGACTGGTCGGATTTGCAATCGGCCGAACGATTTTTTGGGATCCGCTCGTCGCGATGAAGGACGGGAAGATGTCGCGTGGGGAAGCCGTGAAACAAATCGCGACGAATTATAAACATTTTTACGAAGTGTTTAAAAAAGCCAAATAAAAAAACACAGGAACCCGATAATACGCTAGATTACAATTACTTAGTACTTACGAACTTACAACCCACAACTGAAAAAATATGATGAACCAAGCGATTCTCGATTTTGCCAAGCAGTTTCGTTTCACGCCGAAGATCGAAAACGGCCCTCTTCGCAAATACAAAAAATTTATTGTGGCCGGCATGGGCGGCTCCCACTGGTCCGTTGATTTAATAAAGTGCTTACTCCCAGAATTACAAATTTCCATTCACAGTGACTACGGGTTGCCAAAGTACGATCTTACAAAAAGTCTGATTATCGTCAGCTCTTATTCCGGCGATACTGAGGAGTCGATTAGCGTTTTTCATGAGGCCATGGAGAGGAAGTTGCCGGTAGTGGCAGTAACCGTGGGTGGCCAGCTTCTGGATTTGGCAAAAAATAGCAAGATACCTTATGTGCAAATCCCGAATACAGGTATTCAGCCGAGGAGCGCGATAGCCCTCAGTTTTATGGCCATGCTTAAAGTCATGAAACAAAGGGAGCTTGCTCGGCAAGGTGCAGGCCTCGCGAAGATTATTAAGCCAGCCGAAATTGAAGCCGCAGGTAAAAGGTTGGCGGGCTTGCTTTCAGGGCACGTCCCGATCATCTACTCTTCGCAGACTAATTATGTGTTGGCTCACAACTGGAAAATCAAGTTTAACGAAACTGGAAAAGTCCCAGCGTTTTGTAATGTATTTCCTGAGCTGAATCACCATGAGATGACAGGTTTCGACGTCAAAGATGCAAGCAGACATTTGTCAGAAAAGTTTCATTTTGTTTTTCTCAAGGACGACGATGACCATCCCCAGGTACAAAAACGGATGGACATCACGGCTAAACTTTATCGGGATCGCAATTTGCCAGTAGAAATTTTGATGCTTCAAGGGCAAAGCAGGGTTGAAAAAATGTTTTCCTCGCTCGTTTTGGCGGACTGGACAGCGTATCATACTGGCGAAGGGTATGGCCTGGAAACAGAGCAAGTTCCGATGGTTGAGGAGTTCAAAGGGTTAATCCAATAAGAAGCGTGTCATTCTGGAGCCCGCTGATAGCGGCGATAGAATCTCCAAGACCCTATCGCTTCGCGCTCCAGGGTGACGGACAACCCGGATGAAAAAATTTAACCTGGTAGTATTTGGCAGCCTTTTCGTCGCCTTCGCCATTTGGGGGACGATCAATTATCTCCCCCAGCTGGTTGATTTAATAAAAGGCATCGAGCCCATAATCACTCCGCCGGCCCAGGACATCAGCCGCCCCGGAGTAAATGATACGGATCTGCCCCTTGAGGTTCCGGATGATTTCGCGATTTCGATTTTCGCGACCGGTGTGCCTGGAGCCCGTGTTTTGGCGTTTGATCCGACCGGCCGCCTGCTCGTCTCACAAACTTCCGCCGGGAAGGTCGTGGCTTTGGCTGACGAAAACGTGGATTTCAAGGCGGAAAAGAATATTACCGTTATTCAGGGTCTCCGCCAGCCGCACGGGATTGCCATGGATTGCGAGGGCAATGCGGCGGTGCAAAAGTGTTATCTATATGTGGCGGAAACCCATCAGGTGAGCCGGTTTGAGTACGACCAGGCGACGGCGCAGGCCAGCAGTCCGCAAAAACTCGTGGAGTTGCCCAGCGGGGGCGGGCATTTCACGCGTACAATTGCTTTCGGTCCCGAGGGGCGCCTCTATGTTTCAATCGGATCGTCCTGCAATGTCTGCAACGAAACAGACGAGCGGCGGGCAAAGATTTTTTCGATGAACAAAGACGGCAGCGATTTCCGGGAGCACGCTAGAGGACTAAGGAATTCCGTATTTTTTACCTGGAGCTATGTGGACGGGCGGATGTGGGCCACGGAAATGGGCCGGGACAACCTCGGCGACGATGTCCCGCCTGATGAGATAAATATCATTGAGGAGGGCGGCAATTATGGCTGGCCGACTTGTTACGGTAAAAACATTCATGATATCAACTTCGATAAAAATACTTATATCCGGAATCCCTGCATGGACCCATTCGAGAAGGGCAGTGCCGTGGATTTGCAGGCGCACTCTGCTCCGCTTGGTTTGGGGTTCGTCCCCGAGGAGGGTTGGCCAGAGAATTATTGGTATGACCTGATCGTCGCCTATCATGGCTCCTGGAACAGGAGCGTGCCGACTGGTTATAAGCTGGTACGCGTCAAGCTTGATGCCGAGGGGCACTATGAGGGTATCGAAGATTTTATTACAGGGTGGGAAACTGGCGGTGGCGCTTTAGGCCGACCAGTGGATATTCTGTTGCAGCCCGGAGGAATTATGTATGTTTCCGATGACAAAGCCGGAGTGATTTATCGGGTTACCTACAATCAACGCATCGAGATTACGACTTTTGAGGATTGCGTCGCGGCGGGGTATCCGGTGATGGAGTCCCATCCGCGGCAGTGCCGGTTGCCGAGCGGTATAACCTTGACAGAAGAGATCGACAAGGAGAGAGCACCTTAGTATATGAAAAAAACTATTTACATCATCGCTTTTACGTTTTTGGGAATTCTTTCGCAGTTTATCTTGCACGCCTGGGTGGAAATGATATATATCCGCGCCCTGCTTCGGGACTATGGATCCTACGGACTAGGTCTGTCTTGGAGTGATTGGGACCTGGTCCACCGTATAGTTTCGGTCATCCTCCTGATTGCTGGCGTGGCTTTCGGTTTTTGGCAGGGGCAGTATTGGTGGCGGCAGATATACCCCCACACCAAAAGTCGTAATGTTTAGAAAAGGATTAATAATTTTGTGTTTTCGTTCTGGCGCCGAGGGTAGTTTTTAATCTATGATTTGGTGTGGGGGTATACGTGTTGAAACGCTGGCAGAAAATCACAAAAGTGAAATGAGTTTGAAACGCAATCGGGCCCGTATCATGCTGTTTTTTGGGTTAACCCTGGTTTTGTCCCAGGGATCTTTGGCGCAAGCGCAAAGCGAAACGCAGGTTTACGCGTACCAGCGGATTGCAACATACATCGCTGTCAACACTGACACAACCATTGATGTGGAAGAGCATCAAGTTTTTGTTTATGAAGGATCTTTTCATGTCGGCTGGCGCAGCATTTTGCTCGACCGGGTCGACGCGATTACCGACGTACAGGTAATCGATGGCCGGACGGGTCAGCCTTTGGTAGAAGTCGGCCGAAGACTCGACAAGCTCGACCCTGATTCGTGGGGGAAATTTACGACGTTCCGCGAGGGTGGCGCCCAGAACATCGAGTGGTACTACAATCTCGCCGACACGACCTATGAGTGGGTCCTGCGCTACAAAGTCCACGGGGCAATCGCTTTCGGCAGAGTCAGCGACCGGCTGTATTGGGACATCTTTACCGATTACCAGGTGCCAGTTGGCAAAACAGAAGTAGAAATCATCCTGCCCGCGGCTGCGGCTCAAAATACAGTCGGCCAGTACAGCTACCGCACTTTCGATGCTGGCGCGGGTGCGCAGAGCTACGATGAGGGCAGCGGGACTTTTTCTTTTACTGACCAGCGTTTTTCCGTGGGGGAGGACTATACCATTGACGTCTCCTGGCCGCACGGGGTCGTGGACCAGGGGGCATATTGGCGGGATTTTCTCAAAATTTATTATGGCTACATCGGGGGAGCGGCGACTCTGCTACTCGCACTTCTCGTTGGCATTGTCCGTTGGTGGGTCGCGGAGGGTTCGCAAAAAGGAAAAGGGACGATCGTCCCGCAATACGAGCCGCCGGAAAATCTGCGGCCCGCGATGGCCGAAGTAGTCACTAAAGAAAAACTGACCAACAAGGGTCTGACCGCAACGATAGTTGATTTGGCAATTCGGGGGTTTGTGAAAATCGAGGAAGACCAAAAGAAAAACTGGGGCTGGCCTGCACTTGCAGGGGCCATTGCGATCGGGGCAGGAATTTTATTGGCAAGTTTATTTGTGGGGAAGGGGCTTGGCGCGTTTCTGGTCGGGTTCGTCTTTATTTTCCTCCTCCTATTCTCAGTTCTTTTCAGACTTTTAAAATTCCGAGGGCAGGTTTTACGGCAGAAGGATTATATCGTGAAAAATTTACGAAGCTGGGCAACCTCCCCGCTGCTGGAGGAGTATGAAAAGGAATACTTGCAAGCGTTGTTTCGCGGCGGCGAGGATTTTTCTACCCGCCGGCTCCGCGGAAGTCAAATCGAGGGGCGAAAGCTTTACGAGGCCATCAAAAAAGTCAAGGAAACGATCTACAAAAATACCGAGGTAAAAACCAAGGCGTTTGAAGTCGGTTTGACCGAGGAAAAAACCAAACATATCATTTGGGCAGTTATTTTCGGAGCAGACGTTATGTTGTTTTTCCTGTTTACGGCTACCGGGAATCAAATAGTATTTTTTCTGACAGCAGCAGTGACTGCTTCCGTCGCACTATGGTCATACTGGAAATACGAGGCGAGGCTAAATGAGCAAGGACGGATTCTGAAAGAGGATTGGCTGGGGTTCAAGCTATATCTCCAGGTTGCGGAGCGCTATCGGATGCAGAATTTGACTCCGGATCTGTTTGAGAAGTTTTTGCCGTACGCCATGGTCTTCGGCGTGGAAAAGAAATGGGCCAAAGCATTTGAGGGGATGCACCTCCCGCCGCCGAATTGGTATGCCGGAGGGGTTGCGTATTCAGTTTCGGGCGGCGGGGCAGGTGGTTTTTCGCCTTCCGGGTTCAGCGTCAGCTTTTCTTCGTCTTTTGCGAGCGCATTTTCGAGCTCCGGCGCTGGCGGCGGAGGAGCAGGAGGGGGCGGGGCTGGCGGAGGAGGCGGTGGCGGCGGAGGGGGAGCGGGTTAAGCCTGGGAATGAAAAATTTCCGCTTGCCAGGCAGTAGTCCGTCAGTTGACGGATCACTACCTGGCTTGACAGACTATTTCTGGGGAGTAAAATAAACCTATGGATAAGTCCATAGTTTGGTAGAGCCATTAATTTGGCCCTTTTTGCTTATGCGAGAAGGGTAGGTTTTTGATGTCGAAAAAGGCTAATCTATCCCTAAATCTGCCAATCCGCCGGAGTGTTTCCGCAAAACGCCGGCGTTTTTCGGCTCGAGACGAGGTTGTTGATCTCCCAAACTTAATAGAAATCCAAACCAAATCCTACGCTTGGTTTTTTGAAAAAGGGCTGGAGGAACTTTTCCAGGAAATTAGCCCGATCAAAGATTTTACGGGCAAAAATCTGGAGCTGCACTTCGGTCAGTATTTTTTGGACAAGCCCAAATACAGCGAACTCCTTGCCAAAGAACGGAACGCGACTTTTGAGGCGCCTCTGTACGTGCAGGTCAAGCTCGTCAACAAGCCGAAAAACAAGACCAAGACCCAGGATGTCTACCTCGGCGACTTTCCGCTGATGACCAACCGCGGCACGTTTGTTATCAACGGCGTGGAACGGGTGGTCGTGTCCCAGCTCATCAAGTCACCGGGCGTGTTTTTCAGCGCGATTTATAGCCGCGGCCGAAACTACTACGGCGGTAAGGTGATTCCTAATCGTGGGGCGTGGTTGGAATTTGACACGGATAGTAACGGCGTGATCGGCGTAAAAATCGACCGCAAACGTCGCATCCCCGTCACGGCGTTACTGCGCGTTTTTGGCCTGTCGATTGACGAGGACATTCTCGAAGCGTTTCGCGATGTCGATACCAATCCGGATTTTAAATACATACAGAACACTCTCGACAAAGATCCATCGAAAAACGCGGACGAGGGTTTCAAGGAAGTTTACAAGCGTATCCGGCCCGGCGATCTGGCGACGGTAGATAATGCCCGGTCCCTCATCGAGGCGATGTTTTTCAATTTCGACCGGTATGACCTGTCCGAGGTCGGTCGATACAAATTCAGCCAGCGTTTGCATATCCCCGAGTCCGCCGACCGGATTTTGCGTAAAGAGGATCTCTTGCAAGTCATTCGCGAGATCGTGCGACTCAACAACTCCCAAGAACCGCCCGATGACATCGACCATCTGGCCAACCGGCGGGTCCGGTCTGTGGGCGAGCTCATTCAGACAAAGTTCCGGGTTGGTCTGGCGCGGATGAGCCGCATCGCCAAGGACCGGATGAGCCTCGCCGATCTAGAGACCGTGACGCCCGCGCAGCTGATTCACGTCCGGCCGATTGTCGCCGTCATGCAGGAATTCTTTTCCTCCTCCCAGCTCTCCCAGTTCATGGATCAGACCAATCCACTGGCTGAGCTTGAACACAAGCGGAGGCTCTCCGCCATGGGACCTGGCGGGCTGTCCCGCGAGCGAGCGGGTTTTGAGGTGCGCGATGTGCACCGTTCCCACTATGGTCGGTTGTGTCCGATCACCACGCCGGAGGGGCCGAACATCGGCTTGGTCGCGCACTTGGCTTCCTACGCCCATCTGAATGATTATGGGTTTATCGAGACACCATACCGCAAAATCGAAAAAACCGAGGATGGCCGTCGCCGGCTGACCGAAGAAATCGTCTATCTCGATGCTTTTGAAGAGAGCCAGTACGTTATCGCGCAAGCGAATACCCCAGTGGACAACGGGTACTTGCGTGACGAACGAGTTCCGGTCCGGGTTCATGGCGAGCCATCTATCGCGCCGACCTCGGAAATCGACTTTATCGACGTTTCTCCGAAACAAATCGTTTCCATTACTACCTCGCTGATTCCCTTTCTAGAGCACGATGATGCGAACCGCGCGTTGATGGGCTCGAACATGCAGCGGCAAGCCGTGCCCTGCGTGCGGCCACGAGCGCCGATCGTCGGTACTGGCGTCGAGGAAAAAGCAGCGTTCGATTCCGGACAGATCGTGATTTGCGAGGGTTCCGGCACGGTGGCCTCCGTTACAGCCGAGAAGATAGTGGTTGCCGAGGATGGCGGGGTAAAACGGGAATATCCGCTCAAGAAATTTTTGCGTTCCAACACCTCGACGAGCATCAACCAGAAACCCATCGTGAAGCGCGGGGAGAAAGTGATGCGCGGCCAGGCCCTCGCGGACGGCCCCGCTACCGAACAAGGGGAACTGGCGTTAGGGCAGAACCTCCTGGTGGCGTTTATGTCCTGGAGCGGCTACAACTACGAAGACGCGGTAATCATTTCCTCGCGGGTTTTGCAGGATGATTTGTTCAGCTCCATTCATATTGAAGATTTCAAAGTCGACGTGCGCGATACCAAACTCGGGCCCGAAATCGTCACCCGCGATATTCCGAACGTCGGGGAGGAGAAGCTCAAAGACCTAGACGAAAACGGGGTTGTACGCATTGGCGCGCAAGTCAAAGCCGGTGATATTTTGGTTGGCAAGATTACGCCAAAAGGCGAGACTGATCTCACGGCTGAGGAAAAACTTTTGCGCGTGATTTTTGGAGAAAAAGCCCGTGATGTAAAAGACACCTCGCTTACTCTGCCGCACGGTGAGTATGGCAAAGTCGTAAATATCCGCGAGTTCTCCCGCGAGCGCGGCGACAAACTCCCCTCCGGCGTGATTCGCTCCATCCAAGTTTCCGTGGCGGTCATCCGGAAAGTTTCCGTCGGCGACAAAATGGCGGGCCGGCACGGCAACAAAGGCGTCATCTCCAAAATCGTACCAGCCGAAGATATGCCGTTTATGAGCGACGGCATCCCGGTGGATATTATTCTCAATCCTTTGGGCGTGGCCTCGCGTATGAACTTGGGGCAGATCCTCGAAACTCATCTGGGCCTCGCTGCTAATCGGCTTGGTTATCATGCCTCCAGCCCGGCGCTTGACGGTGTGTCCGAAGAAGAGATCAAAGGCGAACTGCGTAAAGCCGGCATCGCAGAAGAAGGCAAGGTCACTATGTACGACGGTAAAACCGGCAGGGAATTCGATGGTAAAGTCACCGTCGGCTACATTTATATGATGAAATTGCACCACTTAGTCGACGACAAGATGCACGCGCGTTCGACCGGTCCGTATTCGCTCATCACCCAGCAGCCCTTGGGGGGCAAAGCCCAGTTTGGCGGTCAGCGCTTCGGTGAAATGGAAGTCTGGGCGCTCGAAGGATACGGCGCGGCTCATACGTTACAGGAAATGCTGACCATTAAATCCGACGACGTTGTCGGTCGGTCGAAGACCTACGAGGCCATCGTCAAGGGTGAGCCGATTAAAACTCCGAACGTACCCGAGTCGTTTCGGGTTTTGGTGAAGGAACTGCAATCATTATGCCTCGACGTTAATCTGATCGGGGAAGCCGTCCCGGCCGAGGAAGACGGAGAAATTCGGGAATTAGCTGTCCCTGGTCGGGATTTCAAAGAAAAGAGCGGCGCCAAAATTAAAACCGCCAGCGAAGTGTAATTTTTATGCCCGGTAGTGAAAGTTTGCTTGGCCGCGAAGCGGCCCTCAACACTCACTTACAGGGTTCCTCAGAAAAGAAAAGTTTTCGTTTCTAATAATTTAACGGAAAAATAGCAAACTTCTACAACCGGGTATGTTTCAAAAGACTTCTGAATTCAAAGCCGTTCAGGTCAAACTCGCTTCACCCGAGCAAATTTTGGGTTGGTCTTACGGCGAGGTCACGAAACCTGAGACGATCAACTATCGGACTCAGCGTCCGGAAAAAGAGGGTTTGTTTGACGAAAAGATTTTCGGTCCGGTCAAGGACTGGGAGTGCTATTGTGGAAAATATAAGCGGATTCGCTATAAGGGAATTATTTGTGACAAATGCGGTGTCGAAGTGACACGCGCTCAGGTGCGCCGGGAGCGAATGGGCCATATCAAGCTCGCCGTGCCAGTCGCGCACATCTGGTTTTTGCGCGGCGTGCCCTCGCGTTTAGGTCTGATCCTGAACCTCTCAGTACAGGAACTTGAGAAGGTAATTTATTTCGCCTCTTACGTAATCACGGAGGTCAAGGAAGACGCCCGGGCGGAAACTCTGGCGCAGATTGAGAAAGAGTTTAAGGCCAAAAAGAAAGAAATCGAAACTCGCTACGAGAAGCTGTTTTCCAAATCGCGATCCGTAAAAGCATCGTCCGGCCCAGCGGAGGAGGAACACAAAGCGCGCATAGAGACCGAGCTCGCCCGTTTGCAGGACAATATGCAAAATGAACTTTCCCAGCTCGAGAAAATTCGGGATCTCGCCCGTTCGGAGTTGCGATCGCTCAAGAAAATGCAGGTTATCTCCGAGCTTGAATATCGCGACCTGTCCCTCAAATACGGCCCGGTGTTCAAGGCGGGAATCGGCGCCGAGGCGGTTTTTCAGCTGGTCAAAGCCGTTGATCTGGAAAAGTTGATCACCGAACTGGAGCAGGAACTGGTGCAAAGCGAGGGAGCAAACCGTCGCAAGAACATCAAACGCCTCAAGCTGGCGAAAAATCTGACAAAATCCGGGATGCGCCCCGAATCAATGCTGATCACGATTTTGCCGGTGATCCCGCCGGACTTGCGGCCGATGGTGCAGCTCGACGGAGGGAGATTTGCCGCCTCAGACCTCAACGACCTATACCGGCGCGTGATCAACAGGAACAACCGCCTAAAGCGTCTCTTGGAAATAAATGCCCCCGAAGTCATCACCCGCAATGAAAAACGTATGCTGCAGGAGGCGGTGGACGCGCTCATCGACAACTCCATCCGGCATGGCAAAGAAGTCACTGCTTCGACAGGGCAGAGGCGCAAGCTTCGATCCCTCGCCGATATGCTCAAAGGTAAGCAAGGGCGGTTTCGTCAGAACCTCCTGGGTAAACGGGTGGACTATTCCGGCCGTTCCGTAATCGTGGTCGGTCCCGAACTGAAACTGCATCAGTGCGGTTTGCCAAAACGCATGGCGCTGGAGTTATTCAAGCCGTTCGTCATTTCCAAGTTGATCGGACGGGAATACGCGCACAACGTCCGCTCGGCCAACCGGCTCATCGAACAGCAGCGCGCGGAGGTCTATGACATTTTGGAAGAAGTCACCAAAGATCACTACGTGCTTCTAAATCGCGCCCCGACTTTGCATCGTCTCGGTTTTCAGGCTTTCCAGCCCGTTCTCATCGAGGGGAAAGCCATTCAGATTCATCCGATGGTTTGTCAGGCGTTCAATGCCGATTTTGACGGGGACCAGATGGCCGTACACGTGCCGCTTACTTCGCGGGCGCAGTTCGAGGCCAAAGAAATGATGGTTTCCTCCCACAACCTCCTGAAGCCCGCCTCCGGCGACCCGATTATGACGCCGGACAAGGACGTGGTTTTGGGTTGCTACTATATCACCACCACCAAAGTGGGCGAGCGCGGCGAGAATAAATATTATTCGGACCCCGCGGAAGCAGTGCTCGCTTATCAAAGCGGTCATTTGTCCCTCAAGGCAAAGGTTAAAATTCGCTTCGATGGAGCAATCGTCGAAACCTGCGTCGGCCGTATTTTGTTTAACGAAATTTTGCCTCCGGAACTCCGTTTTCTAAATGAAGTGATGGATAAAAAACGTCTTCGGCTAGTGTTGCGCGAATGTTATCGCCGTCTCGGTACCGACCGGACCGCGGTTTTGATTGACGATATCAAGAGAGTTGGGTTTCAGGCGCTTACGAATTCGGGCCTTTCTTGGGGGATGGACGATCTGCAGGTGCCAACTGGCAAACGGGATTTGCTGCGCAAAGCCGACGAAGAGGTGCAGAAAACTTATGAGCAGTACCGGGAAGGACTGCTTACTGATGCCGAACGCTATAATCGCGTAGTGGAAATTTGGGCGGAGGTACGCGATCGCGTAACCGACGAGGTCACCAAGTCGCTCGACAAGCACGGTCCGGTATTCTCCATGGTTAGTTCCGGAGCCCGAGGGTCTCTTTCTCAGGTCTCGCAGATGACCGGAATGAAGGGTTTGGTGGTGAACCCGGCCGGGGACGTCATTGAACTGCCGGTACGCGACAGCTTTAAGGAAGGGTTGAGCATTTTGGAGTATTTTATTTCTACCCATGGTTCGCGCAAGGGGATGAGCGATACGGCGTTGCGCACCGCGGACGCCGGGTATCTTACCCGCCGGTTGGTGGACGTTTCGCAGGACGTCGTTGTAAATGAACAGGATTGCGGGACGAAAAATGGTCTGCTTATCACTGCGCAAGAGACCCAGGAAATGGGCAAATCGATGCAGGAACGCGTGTTTGGCCGGGTGGTTGCCGCGGACATTGTTGACCCGAAGACCAAGAAGGTTATCGCCAAGCGCGGCCAAGTACTCGACGATATCCTCGCAGCCGAAGTCGATAAAAGTGGAGTAATGGAACTGAGAGTCCGCTCGGTTTTGTATTGTGTTTTGAAACGGGGCATTTGCGTCAATTGTTACGGGTTTGATCTTGGTTTCAATAAGCCCGTTGAGCTGGGCGCGGCAGTTGGCATCGTCGCCGCTCAAGCCATCGGGGAGCCGGGAACGCAGCTGACCATGCGGACTTTCCACACCGGCGGCGTGGCGGGTCTGGATATCACTCAAGGGCTGCCTCGAGTGGAAGAGCTGTTTGAAGCGCGCGAACCAAAAGGGCAAGCTGTGTTGTCGGAAATTGACGGCATTGTTTATATCTCCCGCCCCAACTCCAAAGAAATGGTGTTGCGAGTGGAAGCACCCGATTTGCAAAAGGACGAATATCTGCTGCCCGCCGGTCAAACGTCGCAGCTAACGGACGGGGAAAAGATCAAAAAAGGCGACCCGTTGCTCCTCGACGAGCAGGGGGCGACAGTGAAAGCCAAAAATGCCGGGACAGTGAAATTTGAGCAGACCGCGGAAGGTCAGCGCAAGGTTTTGGTCATTAGGGAGACAGACAATTTCCGCGAGTATGTTGTTCCCTCCGCTCTTCAGCTCATGATTAAAGACGGCGACTTGGTGACGAAAGGCGAGCAGCTCACCGAAGGCAACCTCAACCTCCAACAGATCATGCAGTTGCGCGGAGTCGGGGAGTGCCAGAGTTATATGATCCGGGAAGTACAGGATATTTACACTTCCCAGGGGCAAAATATCGCTGACAAGCACATCGAAATTATCGTCCGGCAAACATTCGGCAAGCTCCGGGTTATTGATTCCGGAGGCTCAGAGTATCTAGTTGGGGACATTATAGACCGGCTACATTTCGAGGAAGTGAACAAACAACTGCAAAAAGGCGGCCAGAAAAAAATTCAGGCAGAACAGCTGCTGTTGGGAATTACTAAGGCTTCTCTTAACACCGAGTCATTCCTTGCCGCCGCTTCTTTCCAGGAAACGACGCGGGTTTTGATCGAAGCAGCCGTGACCGCCAAGACGGATTATCTGCGCGGTCTCAAAGAAAATGTTATCATCGGTAAACTCATCCCGGCCGGGACCGGTTTCAGCCCCGAGCGGCTCCGGGCCATTGAGGG
>Ga0209542_10011789_pt1 | contig 15438 bp, 15 predicted proteins | sample RifCSPhighO2_01_FD_184028 | JGI IMG/M metagenome (GOLD analysis project Ga0209542, IMG submission 184028) | Soil microbial communities from Rifle, Colorado - Rifle CSP2_plank highO2_0.1 (SPAdes) (version 2) | ecosystem: Environmental > Terrestrial > Deep subsurface > Rock core/Sediment ... | reverse complement strand
CTTTAAGTCCTTAATCCAGTGAATGCGGTTGTCTTTTTTGAACCAGGTCATTTGGCGGCGGGCAAAGTCTTCTGTTGCTCTCACCGCCTGTTCTATCATTTGGTTTTTTGTGAGTTTGCCTTGGAGATATTGAGAAGCTTCACGGTACTCAAGGCCAAAACTCTCTATCCTTTGCCAAGAAAGCCCTGAGTCCCTCAACTTTTTTACCTCTGTAAGCAATCCTTTTTTGAGCATAGCAAGAAATCTTTTCTTGATGAGTTTTCTCAACGCCTCCGGAGATTTTTTCAGCCCAAGAAAAATAACAGGATAGCCGCCCACAGAAGTGGGCGAGCCTCGCTCCGCTCCGCGGAGCGGGGGGACAGGCCTGCCCGTTATAAGATTAATTTCGAGAGCGCGGATGAGCCTTCTCTTATTCTTCGATTCAATAGTTCTTGCTCTTGCAGGGTCCAATTTCTTAAGTTTTGCGAAAAGCTGTTCTATGCTTTCTTTTTCGAGTTGCTTTCTTAGTTTTATATCTGGCTTTACTTCGGGGATATTCCAGCCGTCAACAACAGAATAGATGTAAAAGGGGCTGCCTCCCACAAGAATAGGAAGCCTTTTCTTTTTCATGATCTGGCCCATAGTTTTCTTCGCAAGAATGCTGTATTGCGCAATAGTGAATCTTCTTTTTGGGGACGCGACACCCAAAAGATGATGAGGCACGCCCATCATTTCTTTTTTAGTCACTTGCCCAGACCCAATTTCCAGGCCTTTATATACCTGGCGTGAATCAGCGGAAATAATCTCGCCATCGAATTTCTTTGCGAGTTTTACTGCAAAAGCGCTTTTCCCCGAAGCGGTCGGGCCGACAATAACAAGGAGTTTTTGATTTTCCACGTTAGTGGATCTCTTCGCGTTTCTCTTTCCAGAACGTTCTGAGCTGTTCCAAGAACTCTATGAATACCTGGAAGGGAGCCTCAATGAGCACGTTCAAAAGAATGGAAAGAATGTTGTATCGCACCAGCTGGCCCGAGAACCATTTCCCGGTTTGAATAACAGGCAGGAAAAAGAAGTCGAATATTCCGAACAAGAATCCTTGTGATTGTTCTCCCACCATAAGTTCTCTTGAGCGGTGGCGAATGCGCGTTCCTCCGTAGGAAACCAAGGAAAGGAATAGCAAGAACACCACCATAGAAAGGAAGCTGAAACCTGCTTTGTTAAGCACCCAGGCTAGACCCCCAAAAGTCACAACGAACGTGAGCAGGTATACCATGACTACCAGGAATGCCAGGAACCCTTTCCGCTTCTTTGGGAGCGAAACTTCTTTTATGCTCTTTCGTTCGTTTTCGAGAGTGATCTTTGTTACCTCAAGGAGCATGCGCTGCAGATTTTCTTCGCTTGAGGATTTCACGCTCATAACCAACGCGAGCAAGAAGAGCGGAGGAACGCTAATGCTCCAGCCAATGGCTGAGTAATTCACGCCGTGGTTGAGGTATTGGTCGAAAGGAACCTCTAGAGCAAGGGCTATCAATACCTTTGAAAGGAACACAGACAAAGTGCTGAAGAAAGCGGCTTTGCGCATGCGCTTCTTGAGCTTGATAAGCCTCTTGTTGTATGCTTCCCGAATAGCTGTTTCGAAGCTTCCTGATACTGCGACGATATTCTCGAATCCGGTAGGGTCTTTGGTAAGGATGTCTCCAACAAGAAGGTACGGGGTATCGTAATTTTCGATTATTTGATAGAACTTCTCCCCAAGCGGATGTTTGAGCAAGTTCTCGATACGTTCTTTTGTTCCTTGGATAGTTTGCGCAATGCTTACAAGGGCAGAACTATCCACTGACTTCCAGTTGGGATAAAATCGTTCCAGTAAGTGCAGGGCTATAGTGGGGTCATCGAGCTTGTACAGAGAGCGGTGCACTCCCACATAGATAAGGAATACTCGGTCTTCTTCTGTGATGCGGTCGGTATCTTTTCTTCTCACCTGGACTCGTTCCTTCATGTCTTCAGCCATCCAATCGATAAGCGCCTTTTCTCTTGTGGGTGGAGCTAGGAGTTCCTCAATTTCGCACGAACCCAAAGCAAGCAGCCAGTTCTCAAGCCGGCCTTGCTGGTTTCCTTCGACATAATGCTTGCTGTTTTCCATGATAGCAGCAAGCTTGTTGATAATGCGCTGGACCTCCTCTATTTTTTGGGTAGGAATGCGGTTGTTTGGGAAATGCCCGCCCCTAATAAGCTCCTGAAGAAAAGGTTCTGCCATTTCTCCCGTGTGTTCGGCCAACAGTATTCTGCGCCTGAAGATCCTGTCTATGGCAGTTTTGCGCAAGAGGTGTTCTTCTCTCCAATCAACAACGCCTCGTATCTTTTCGTAGAATGACGCTACTTTTGAAGCGACCTCGTCAACGCCAATGGTGCCTTGCGCTTCTTTGGGTTCAAGCGACTGATACCAAATCTTATACTGCTCAATTAACCTTTTTGCTTTTTGCGAAAGTTCCATAGAATATTATACTTTTTTAGCAATTTCTTCTTGAACCTTTTTTAAAAAATCTGCAACAGAAAGCTGGCCAAGATCTCCTTTGCCTCTTTGGCGCACGCTCACGGTCCCTGCGTTTTCTTCTTTTTCACCCACTATTAAAAGATAGGGAATCTTCTGCATTTCTCCCTGCCGTATCTTTTTTCCAAGCGTCTCATTCTCGTCTTTGAGTTTTACTCTGAATTGAGAGAGCTTTGCGTGCACGCTCTGCGCGTATGCATTCAGTTTGTCAGAGATAGGGAGCACCCATATCTGCTCAGGGCTCAACCACAAAGGGAATGCTCCTGCGTAATGCTCAATAAGAAAAGCAATAAAGCGCTCGTGTGAACCCAAAGGAGCTCGGTGAATGACATACACAGGCTTGTCTTTTCCGTCTTTGTCTTTGTACGTAAGGTTGAAGCGCTTGGCAGCAATAAAATCAAGCTGGTTCGTGGAAGCTGATTCTTCTCTTCCAACAACGCTCTTTATCTGGAAGTCTACTTTTGGCCCATAGAAAGCTGCTTCGCCTTCCGCGAATTCAAAAGGAAAGCCAGAACGTTTCATGGCGCTTTGCACTATTCCCACTGCTTTTTTCCAGCCTTTGGGGTCAGTAATGTACTTTGCCTTGTCTCGAGAAGGCAGAGAAAGCCGCATGCGAAAGTCTTTGATGCCAAACACCTTTGTGTACCAAAACTCATGCAGCTTCATGACTTTCAAGAATTCTTCCTCTACCTGTTCTTCGGTGCAGTAGATATGTGCGTCATTCTGCGTCATTCCGCGCACGCGCAAAAGCCCGGCCAACGTGCCAGACAATTCATAGCGATATACGGTTCCGTATTCGGCGAATCTCAAAGGAAGATCTCTCCAGCTTCTTTGTTCTGCCTTATAGATCAAATGGGTGTGCGGGCAGTTCATGGCTTTGAGATAGTATGTTCCGTCATCCAACTCCATAGCAGGGAACATGCTGTCTTTGTAATAGGGGAGATGACCAGAAGTTTTGTACAAAGTGTCTTTGGCGATATGCGGAGTGGTTACTCTTTGGTATCCCCATTCTTTTTCAATTTGCTTTGCGTAGGCTTCTATCTCGTCTCGCAGAATAGTGCCATTAGGCAGCCACAAAGGAAGCCCTGGGCCAACTTCAGAAGCAAAGGTAAAGAGTTTGAGTTTTTCTCCCCACACTCTGTGGTCGCGTTTCTTTGCTTCTTCAAGCTGCCACAAGTGCGTATCAAGTTCTTTCTTGGTTGTAAAAGCCGCTCCGTATACGCGAGTGAGCATGGGATTCTTTTCGCTTCCTTTCCAGTAGGCTCCTGCGACATTGAGAAGTTTGAAACCGTCCAGAGGAAGTTCTTTGGTATTCTTTACATGGCCGCCTCTGCATAAATCCAAAAACGCGTCGCCGGTGTATACCATTCCAACTTTTGATCCTTTATCCTTAATCTTTAACTCCTTGATAAGCTCAAGTTTAAAGGGCTGCTTTAGCTTCTTGAAATGCGTGGAAGCTTTTTGTGAAGTCCAAAGCTCTTTTTTGAAGGCAAGGTTTTGTTTCGCGATTTCACGCATTTCTTTCTCAATACGAGATAAATCAGCGTCGGTAATCTTGAGATTCCCAAAATCATAATAGAACCCGTTCTCAATAACCGGTCCAATTCCTAAGGTAACCTTAGGATAGAGTTTTTGTACGGAAGCTGCCAAAAGGTGGGCAAACGAATGTCTTGCCCTGAGTATATCGAAGGGCCGCATCTCATCCAAATTCTGCATGTTTCCAATAGTAGCACAAAAGCCCCCAACACAAAAGTGTCAGGCGAAGACTTATTTTTCTTTTTTAGTTTCTATAAGCTTACGCTTTTTGAGAAAAGTCAGAATTGAAAAACCGCACTTTTTGCATAATTCCGTTCTTTGCAGAAGCCCAAACCCGACTGTTATGGAATCGTTCTTAATCTGTTTCTTGCATAAATCGCATTTTGTTATCCTCATGGTAACTTTATTATAAACGATGAAAAATGGGTGTCAATTGGAAACTAAGCGAAGCTTAGTTATTCATTTGAAACTAAGTGACACTAAGTTTAACTTAGTTATCAGATACCGTGGGAAAATACATGCTATCGCATGAATATTTCCACGCTTGACTTTTTGTATGATATATGCTATTATAACTTTGTAAAAAGTAGTTCTTTGAGAACAATCCAGAGCGGCGAAATGGACATTTCCGCCTCATCGGCGGATATGCCGAAGAGGCATAAGCAAGGAACATTCAGAAAATCAGAAACGGAATGAAGAACGAAAGTTAGTGTTCATCTCGCCGCTATGGAAAAGGAGCCGTAGTGGTAAGAACATTGAAAATAAAAATAGGACGCTTTCTCCAAAGCGTCCGGCGTCTGCCTCTTTGGCGGATTGCCTTCCTGGCAACGGGATTGGGAGGCGGTGAGGAAGTGCTTTGCTTCTTCTCAATATCTCCCGCGGAGCGCGGGATTGCTATAGAAAGCCCCGATAAAGATCGGGGGAAGGGGGGGAGAAATGGAATTCTCCATGCGACCGGCCGCCGACGGCCAGACGGGCGCCGAGCGTCGCGAAGGGCTTAAGCCATTCGCGGAAGCCCTCAAAGGAGGGCGCAAGGTGATGGCACGGCTTGACGAGCCGTGCCGCAGGCTTCTGGCTGGGACGGTTGTCCCAGTCGCACTGATGAATCCGGAGCAGGACCCGTACCTGCCCCGGAAAATGGACGGATTGTTGCTCGACACGGTCGAGCAACCCAAGGAGGCGAGGGGGTATTACATCCCGGCAACGGGATGCAATGTGATCTTCGCCTCGGGTGGGGGGTTCTGGAACCCCCACACCCTGATAATGGGGTCGGAGAAGGAGTAGTTCTCCTTCGCGACCCCTAATGTTCCATAAGTCGTCGTGGAACGTGGAATACAGACGGCAATAATACAAGGGGCTGGCAGGAGGTATGCAACTGCCACACCGCCAGCTCCCGACCCTTGAGTTCAGTACGCCAATGAGACGTAGAAAATTGAAGAGTCGGGAAAGCACCTTGAAACAAAGATGTTAAACACCGAGTGTCTAACATTCCTGCTTCACGTAATATTTAAGCGATAGCATAAATTGTCCGTTAAGCTGTTTTTACTTAGAAAACCAATAGCGCGGGAAAATACATGCTATCGCATGAATATTTCCGCGCTGCGCACAACACAGTATTCACATGGTATAATGCTCGTATGTTTGAAAATGCAAAAACAACGATTTACTACTATGCTTTCTCGGAGAGGAAAAACCCCGTCAGGGAATTCTTGGATTCTCTGGAAGAAACACAACAGGCAAAGATTTTGCGTCTATTCCAGTCTATCGAAGAGTACGGACTACAGGCCGCCGCGCCGCACCTCAAAAAGGTTGCCGGTACTCCTTTGTGGGAGATGAGAATATTGGGAAAGGACAGCATCAGAATATTCTACGTTGTGCCCAAGAAGAACGCTGTGCTGGTTCTTCATGGTTTCATCAAGAAAACGCAGAAAACTCTGCGCAGAGAAATCGATCTTGCGTTACAGCGATATGATAGATGGAAAAGGGGATTGACAAGATGATATCATATCTGATATCATTAAAGTATGAAAAACAAATACACCTATACGTTTCAGAGGGACCTCAAAAGACGCCTTGGAAACTCAAGGTTTAAGAAGGCGTGGAATGAATCTGAACCTGAATATCTGTTAGCTAAACAGCTTATTGAGGCCCGGCTCTCCCGGAGGATTTCCCAGCGTGACCTTGCGCGGCGGCTCCATACCTCTCAAGCCGCGATTTCCCGTCTGGAAACCATGAGGGGGAATCCATCCCTCGGGCTGCTCAAAAGGATTGCTCAAGCGTTAGACGCAAAATTCATACTGCCGATTCAGTAGATTTGACTTAGGCGGTGATGATTTCCTCCACTTCTTCAGCGATGAACTTGCGTTCGCCGTTGCGATTGTCGAACCTGCCGCCAATGAGCACTATTTTGTTTTCCTGGAACAGGTTTGGGTAGTTCTCGATCAAAGAGGGGAATACCACCACTTCAATTTTGTCTGTTAAGTCTTCCAAGCCCATGAACAGCATGGGTTTTCCTGTTTTGGTGAGGATTTTCTTTGCTGAAGAGATAATGCCCCCAATGCGGAAACGCTTGCGCTCCATGATTTGCGGAGTGGCGATGAGTTTGATAATTGGGAATGTTCTTGATTCCAAAATGTTGCGTATGCTTCTCAAAGGATGAGAGCTTACGTACAAACCCAGCAATTCTTTTTCCCACACCAGTTTTTCTTTATCTGTGGCGCCTTGCGCGTCTTTGAGTTTGAAAGATGTGTTGGAAACAGAAGCGCCAAACAAAGATTGCTGCGAACCTCCATTGAGCTTGGAGTTTTCCCGTGATATCTCCAAGAGCAAGTCCATGTTCTGCAGTATTTGGTTCCGTTCTGCGAACTTATCAAACACGCCAGCTCTCGCCATGCTTTCAAGAGACTTCTTGTTCAAGTCTTTTGTGTGTATTCTTGCAATAAAGTCTTGAATGGAGGCAAAGGGGCCGTTTAGTTTTCTTTCATCAATAATAGCCAGCACTACGCCCTCTCCCACATTCTTAATGGCAGAAAGGCCAAAGCGTATCTGGGATTTTTCAGGCACCACAGAGAATTGGCTGAAGCTTTCATTCAGATCAGGAGCTAATACTTCAATACCCATTTTCCTTGTTTCTTCAATTAAAAAGGCAATGCGCTCAATGTCATTTCGTTCAGATGTCAGCAAAGCAGACATGAACTCTACGGGATAGTGGGCTTTGAGGTACGCGGTTTCGTAAGCTATCAAAGCATAGGCTGCTGAATGAGAGCGGTTGAACCCATACCTTGCAAAAGGCAAAACCCATTCCCATAACTGGTTCGCCACTTTTTTCTCAATGCCGTTCTTGAGCATGCCTTGAATGAACTTCTCTTGCTGTTCCATGAGCAAACTCTTGATCTTCTTTCCCACAGCCTTTCTCAGCACATCTGCCTCGGTTAAGGTAAATCCTGCGAGTTCCTGCGCTATTTTCATCAACTGCTCTTGGTAAATGCAAATGCCCTGGGTGTTTTCGAGTATGGGTTTGAGCTTTGAATGAATATAGGTTACCCGTTTCTTCCCGTGTTTTCTCGCAATGTATTCAGGGATAAGTTCTATAGGGCCTGGCCGGTACAAAGCGATCATCGCGATAATATCTTCAAGCTCTGTTGGTTTGAGTTCCCGCAAATATCTCCGCATCCCATCACTTTCCACCTGGAATATGCCTACTGTGTTCGCGTCCTGGAAAAGTTTGTATACTTTTGGATCATCTAAAGGAAGCTTTTCAATATCTATGTTCTTTCCGTAAATAGCAAAGATGCGTTTCAAGGTGTCTTCAATAATGCTCAAGTTTTTCAAACCCAGGAAATCCATTTTCAAAAGCCCCAGGTCTTCAATAGAATGCATCTCATACTGCGTCACAATGTTCGTGTCTGCCTGGGAAGGGTGCTGGAGGGGAACAAGATTATCCAAGGGTTCAGGAGTTATTACCACTCCGCAAGCGTGCGTTGAAGCGTGGCGAGCCACGCCCTCAAGCTTTTTGGCAATATCTATCAGGGTTTTTGCTCGTTGGTCGCTTTCGTAGAGTTCTTTGAACTCGTCAACCTTTTTCATGCAGTCTTCCAAGGTGAACCCAAGCGGGATCATTTTCGCGATGCGGTCGCAGTAGCTGTATTCGTACAGCAATGCTCTTCCCACGTCGCGCACCACGGCTCTTGCTGCCATGGTTCCGAACGTAATTATTTGGGCAACATGGTCTCTCCCATACTTTTCTTCCACGTAACGTATGACTTCATCTCTTCTCAGGTCAGTAAAATCGAGATCAATGTCTGGCAAGCCTCCGGTTCTTCCAGCGTTCAGGAACCTTTCAAAGAGAAGGTTATATTTCAAAGGATCAATATTGGTAATGCCAAGCACATAGGCAACCAAAGAGCCTCCTACCGAACCTCTTCCAGGCCCCACAACAATGTGGTGGTCTTTTGCCCATTTCACAAAGTCTTGGACAATAAGAAAGTACGAAGCGAACCCGGTTTCTTTAATAACCTTCAGCTCATGATCCAAACGTTCAAGAGCTGTTTTTGTGCCTGCCAAGCTTTCTTTTGTTTCAAGTCCTTGAAGGCAAAGCTCTTGAAGATATTGATCAGCATCTTTGCCTTGGGGCAGGGGAAAGGCAGGAAGCTTTGTTTTCCCAATGGGTATAGTAAGATTGCATGCTTCCGCAATTGTTCGCGTGTTCGCGATTGCTTCTGGAATGTCTTGGAACAGTTTCTCCATTTCCTCGGTGCTTTTCAAAGAGAAATCATCTGCTTTGAGGGTAAGGCGCTCTGGATCATCGGGTTTTGCTCCTGTATTAATAAGCATTAACACATCCTGGGCTTCGGAATCTTCTGGCCTCAGGTAATGCGAGTCTGCTGTGGCAACAAGCGGAATACCGGTAGCCTTTGCTATTTCTATTATTCCCTTGTTCGCTGTTTCTTGTACTTGTATTTTAGGATGGCTCTGCAGTTCAAGATAAAAGTTTCCTTTTCCAAATATTTCTTCGTAACGCAAGGCGGCAGCTTTTGCTTCTTCAAGTTTTCTTGCGAGAACGAGCCGCGCAACCTTTCCCGTAAGGCAGCCAGAAAGCGCGATCAATCCGTTCGCGTGCTTTAAAAGAAGTTCTTCGTCTACTCGGGGTTTGTAGTAAAAGCCTTCCAGGTGCGCTTTGGTAAGAAGCTTTACCAAGTTCCGGTATCCTTCTTCGTTCTTCGCAAGCACTATCAAGTGATAGATCTTGTCATCAATGCCGGGCCGCTCCTGGCGCATGCCCTCGAACGCGATATATATTTCTGCCCCTATAATCGGTTTTATTCCTTTTGCCTTTGCTTTTTTATAGAACTCAATGGCGCCATACATATTTCCGTGGTCAGTCAACGCGATGGAATCCATTCCAAGTTCTTTTACTCTATCTAAAAGCTGGTCTATCTTTGGCAGACCATCAAGAAGGGAGTAGTGAGAGTGTACGTGGAGATGAGTGAATTTCGAAGTCATGGTGATAATGTATAATAGCACAATGCGCTACTCAACATTCAAGGAAGAACAGAGACTTTGGCAAAAGGGATATCAATTGGTAGCTGGCATAGATGAAGTTGGGCGTGGTCCGCTGGCCGGCCCAGTTGTTGCGTGCGCAGTCGTTTGTCTGCCGAGCGCAATCCTTGGCTTAGCCAAGTTTGAATCAAACTTGGCTAAGCCAAGGATGCTGAAGTTGCGGGATTCAAAACAGCTTTCTGCAAAACAGCGGGAAGAACTTTGTGGGGTTCTCATAAACCATTCTGCAATTGAGTGGGGGATAGGAAGAGTGTATCCAAGCATGATTGATAGGATCAACATTTTCCATGCGACAAAACTCGCTATGAAACGAGCATTGGAAAACCTGCACAAGAAACTGCAGAACAAGGCAGTTGATTTTGTCATTCTCGACGGCAACACAACGCTCGATATCTCTATCCCCCAGAAAGCAATCGTGAAAGCAGATGAAAAAGTGTTCTCATGCGCGGCTGCTTCCATTATTGCGAAAGTGAAACGCGACAGATTAATGAAGCGGTACCATAAGAAATATGGTTTCTATGGATTTGATGTGCATAAGGGATATGGCACTAAGCTGCATATTGCCGCTTTAAAAGAGCACGGCCCTTGCCTTATCCATCGCAGAAGCTTTGCTCCTGTGCTTGACAGAATACCAGCCCCTGCGTTTCAATAAGGAAAACAAGCAGTACCTAAAGGAGGTTTCCGGTGACAGATATCGGCAAACCAACAAGATGGATAATAGCGTGGCCGCTTGAAGACCCTGTGCCAAGAAGAATTCCGCGAACGCCAATTGAGGAACCAAGTCCAAGGCCTCTCCCCGCGCCTGCTCCAAAGGAAAAACCAGCGGAGGTGCCGGCGTGACAGGATTAAGACAGAAAGTCATTCTCCAACACAAGATCGCGTTCCGTTCGTGGAAAGTTGAATGGGGCAGGGATGATACGCTCGTTCTCCGCTCCATATTCATGCCCCAGGAATGGACTCCTCGAGAAGAACTGGTGGCACGTTGCGGTACGTCGGATAAATTGACCAGAGGAATTTGTTCGGCTTCTTGCGGGAAAGATACGCCGAACGAATATGGACACTGTGGCATCTGGGCTCTCGATTCTTTGGAAGCCAGCTTATTCCCTCCTGGTATGGCGCCTCTGTATCTTTCTGGAAGGGTTGCAGGCGAAGTGAAGATATGGGGTAACATTCTTGAAGGGACGAGAGAAGGGCGGCAAGGTTTTCGCGCCCAGTATGCCTATCCACGTTCTTTAATGAGGGTAGTATGCGGAGTCGGAAGCTGCAGTGCCATATGTGATATCAGCAAAACACATCTCGTAGTACGAACTGGCAATGAGAAACTTGCTGCACAACGCATGGGTTTCGAAGAAACATCACTGAACATTGTGTGTACCGCGCATAAGCGGGTTCTCGATGGACATTCGTCGCGTGTCGTACGGGAGCCAGGGTGGCACGAAGAGCTTTCCGAGCTCTACGGCCTCTCAAGAGCTGCGTAAACCCTACGCAGCTTTTTTATTGCTTGACTTTTTCCTCTTCAAGAATAAAGTAGAGGCAGCTTTATGCTTAGTTCTTGCATGTTCACAGCAGCAAGAAAAAGAGCATATTGTATACGTTACCGGAGGTGTGTCGTGGCTCAGCTAGATAGTAAGCAACTGATTGAACTGTTCAAGCATCTCACGTCAACTGGTGCTCAGGCTCTCATTGACCATACTGCGGAGATAGAGTTTAAGCAGCTTCTTAGGAAAAGCGCCGCTCTGTTGGCTTCGTATCTCAGGAGGAAGGGTGCATGTCCGAATCCACACGCTAAGGCGCAGATACTTCTCGCATTGTTCTGGGCTACAAGGGAAAGAAAATACCTTGAGCTTGCCCGCCTGGAAGCCAGAGAGTATGAAAACGGAGTGGCAGGCGCGTGGACTTTCGCGATTATCTGGCAAACAAGCAAAGAAGAACAAGACCTTGTTAACGCACGAGTAAACGCGCTTTCACAAATGGATGAAGAAGACTGTGTGAGCGGCTTATCTGCGGTTGTTTCTGATACCGGCGATACGTTTTCTTGCAGTGTTCTTCAGAAATTGGCAGACAGGCTCAGCGCGCAACTAGAGCAGAACAAGCAAAACAAAGGAGCACTGACTTCACACGAAAACGCCTTGCTGTATAGGCTCCAAGGCGTGCGCGATATACTCACCCTAGCTTCCATACGGGGTATGGAGGGAACGAACGAAGAATTCGTGCGCAAGGAAGCGGAACAATTCGTTCTCCACAGACTTGAACCATTTGACCTCTGGTTTGAAGTGGCGCGAATAACCAGGGCGAAACAAGATGTGTGTCGCGCGCGTTCTTGCATCACCTATCACAGGGGTGACTGCCTGGTACAGTACGCCAAACTTGCGGCCAGTTTCGGGGATCCGCAAGACCTGGCGGAAGCAAGACGCTTGTACGAAGGCAGGAACTACGGGCACGTGGAGGGTTTGCTTGCTATAGCAACAGCGTCGCGCGACTTGGCAGACATCAAGAGAGCCTTTCACCTACTAGCAGTTCCCATAACCGGGATCCTTGCCGCGACAAAGGAGCTTGAGCAGATCCTTGCGCTTGTTCGGCTCATGGCAGAGGAGTTGGAGAAACTCGCCAAAATCACAGTGAAGATTCCTGCTTAGGCGCAGGCAAATCCCCTTGGGAATATTCTCGAGGGGTTTTTCTTGCAAAAACTACATTGGTCTGGTATACTCTTTGATTATGGCAGTACCAAAGTGGCATCGTTCAAAATCAAGGCAGGGCCAGAGGAGAATGCATTTGTTCATCAAGTCTCCCAAGCTTTTGCTTTGCTCAAATTGCAAAAAGCAGGTTGTGCCTCACCGAATGTGCCCGCACTGCGGATTTTACCGGGGAAGGGAAGTTACGAGCGTGCTCGCGAAAATGGCAAAAAAAGAAGCTAAAAAGAAAAGCGCGCACCGCTAACCATGGCTTCCCGTCACCTCGCGCGCTCCATAGCAATGCAGAGTTTGTATGAATGGGATTTTTACGGCAGGAAGACAGAGCTTAAAGATATTGTTAACAGGAACATCAAAGAGTTTGGCCCGGGCCTGGAAGAAGACAATCAGGAGTTCGTGCGAAAGCTCGCTTCAGGAGTGCGAGAGCACATGGAACAGCTTGATAAGATCATTGAAAAAGCAGCTCCCGAATGGCCCATTGACCAAATTACGCTTGTGGATAGGAATGTACTGAGGCTGGGCTTGAGTGAATTGCTCTACAGCAACAGAGACGAAGTTCCTCCAAAAGTAGCGATCAACGAAGCAATTGAACTGGGAAAGAATTACAGCGGAGAGAGTTCGGGAAGATTCGTGAATGGAGTATTGGGAACCGTATACCGTGAATTAGGACTTGAAGAACAAGAGAAAAAGAAATGAAGGATTGGTCTCAACTTGAAAAAAGCTTAGGAATATCTTTTTTGAACAAAGATTTTCTGACTCACGCGTTCGTGCACCGCTCGTATTTGAATGAAAACCCCAGTTTTCACCTTCCGCACAACGAGCGCATTGAGTTTTTGGGAGACGCGGTGCTCGAGCTCGCAGTGACTGAGTATCTTTTCAAAAGTTATCCAGATAAGCCCGAGGGCGAGCTCACAACCTGGAGAGCAGCCTTGGTGAAGTCAACCACACTTTCAGATCTTGCAAAAGAACTGGGGTTCGGCGACTACCTCTTGCTTTCAAAAGGGGAAACAAAAGAAACGGGAAAAGCGCGGGATTACATTCTTGCAAATGCGCTGGAAGCGTTCGTGGGAGCCTTGTATCTTGACCAAGGGTTTAAAATATGCGAAGAGTTTATTGGGAAATACCTGCTTCCAAAGCTTGAAGAAATTATCAAGCAAAAGCTGTTCCAAGACGCAAAGTCTTTGTTCCAGGAAGTAGCTCAGGAAAAAACAGGTGTTACCCCAAGCTACAAAACCCTGGAAGAATGGGGGCCAGACCATGAAAAGCATTTCAGGGTTGGGGTCATGCTAGGAGAGACAGTAGCAGCGGAAGGCGAAGGTTATTCCAAGCAGGAAGCAGAAGAGGCAGCAGCAAAGAACGCATTAAAAATAAAACGCTGGCATTGATATTTATATGTTAACCATACGATTTCACAGAACAGGAAGAAGGAATTACCCTTCATTTAAAATTGTCATTACGGAACACACCAAGTCTTCCACTGGAGGCCGCTTTATTGAAGAGGTTGGCTTTTTTAATCCCGCGACCAAAGAGAAGGTATTGAAGGCAGAGAGGCTGAAGTACTGGATATCTGTGGGAGCTAAGCCTTCTCCTACGGTTTGGAACTTACTGGTGCAAGAGAAAGTGGTAGAGGGAACAAAACTTCCAAAGCACAAGAAACCCAAGAAAAAAGAGGAAACTCCTGCTTCAGCCGCAGCGGCACAGCCAGTGCCGGCGGCGCAAGCAGCGCCAGAAGCACTAGCTCCTATTGCAGAGGCCGTGCCCGCTAAGGAAGCCGAGCTTCAACCAAAAGAATCTGAACCGGAGACTCCTAAGGCAGAATCTGCCCCAGAGGAACCGAAGCCTTGACAAAGATTCTCGGCTAAGGCAGAATTATTCAATTCCATAACATAAGGCCGTAAAGGAAGGTGCACCTAAAACGGAAAAGGGGGACACGTTCGTGGGTTATTCCAAATGTGATGGATGTGGAAAGGAAGTCCCAGACGAAAGAGCAGGGAAGTACTGTCCGGATGTCCGCTCAGGATGTCCGGGCCTCATGATTCCTATGGCAGCTCCTTCAACACCAGACCTCAGGGGAATGCCTAGGGTTTATGTCCCGGGCCGTGGTGGTCCGCTTGGAGCGCGTGGGAACAGCTAGTTCGTAGTCTTGTACCTTCAGAACCTCGAGGGGGAGAAATGCACCTTCCCTTCCTCTCGAGGTTTTTGATTCGCATACTATTGACTTTTCTGTCAAAGTATGCTATATTATAGTTGTTTCCGTGATAAGCGTGTTTTATATAGGGAATGTGTCAGAAAGGTAGATTTACCCCGAGAGCAATCGAAGGGCAAATCCTTCCTGGCACAGAGTTGTCAAATTTAGTTTCACATTTAAGGTTTAGGGCTTTACGTTGACAATTCTGTGGCCGGAAGGAAACTTCATCTTCCAGAAAGAGTCGGCCCTCGTCCGCCAGGGTGGCGGATTCGAAGAATAGGGGGACATATGATAAGTCCGAAAGACATAGGCGCGAACCACGCGGCACGTGAAAAGGGACAGATCCTGCCGCCGAAGGACGGAAAATTCCTCATCGGTGGGGCGGAGATCACTCGAGCGGAAATCCTGCCGGAGAAGAGGCAGGCAGTCGTCGAAGGGATCGCGCCGAATGGAAGCTGGTTCCAGATCAACGTGCCGATGGGCGCGCTGAAGACAGCCTTTCTGTCCTAGTCCAAAGGAGGATGCCCTCCCGGCATCCTCCCATCTCTTGAACCCAGGAAGTGGCACTTCGTGGATTCAAAGGAGGGAAACGTTGACAAGTAGACAGGAAGATCTCGGAACCATATTCCGAACACAACTCAAGGAAAGCGGAAAACGCATCCTTCTTGAGAAAATCGACGGCATCACGAGATTCCTCTATAGGGAAGGGGAAGAAGACACAGACGAGGGTAAGTATTTCCTCGAAACAGTAGACAAGAAAGGCGGAAAGTCTACACAACCGATTTCCAGGCGCCGCGCCCGTACGCTTATCAATGATATGGTGGCGCGGATACTCGACGAGGAACGTTTCCGCGAGGAGCGTTCCAAAGGGGAGAGGCAGTGACGCTTCTCCCCGCTCACTTGAGTCCAGAAGCGCAAAGTTTCTGGGTTCAAAA
>Ga0209542_10011788_pt1 | contig 15439 bp, 11 predicted proteins | sample RifCSPhighO2_01_FD_184028 | JGI IMG/M metagenome (GOLD analysis project Ga0209542, IMG submission 184028) | Soil microbial communities from Rifle, Colorado - Rifle CSP2_plank highO2_0.1 (SPAdes) (version 2) | ecosystem: Environmental > Terrestrial > Deep subsurface > Rock core/Sediment ... | reverse complement strand
CCCTTTTCGGAGAGTTCTTTAAGCGCTTTTTTAATTTGGGTTAATGTTCGTTTCTGCATATTATTTTTGTCCAAAACCCTTATTTTGCTTAGGTTCAAACTTGGACATCTGGCGGTGTGTTAGGGTCTCAAACTTACAACTCCAATAAACATAAGGGTATTCTACCAGATTTTTAGGCTTCTTGAATATGGGTCAGCATAGGCCTGCCTTTTTATCGGTATTCAGAGAAATAACGATATTTTAGGAGAACCTCCACAAATTCCACACTACTCCCCCTGTTTTCGGGTATGTGGAAAACTCTACTATCCGTTGGTGTATAATGGTGCCAGTAAGTTCTTGAGTATAAAGGATTGAAGCGGGTCGATTTTGGCTTCAATCGCTAAAGAAAAGTATTACGAAACTTTTCTGAGGTAATAATGATTAATGGAGATGCACTGCTTGTCAGGCATCGATGAATTTCGTTGCGATTAACGATTAAGTTCACCGATGTTTGATTGGCAGTTTTTTTGTTAGCGACATCGGTGAGAAATTACAAATTAATTTTTCACCAAAATGGAAAAGAAAATACAAGTTAAAGGTAAGGAAATTAGTATCAGTTATGTTCCTATCGATAAAATTATTAAGGCAACTTACAATCCTAGAAAATGGAATGAGGTACAACTAAATAATTTGATGGATGGTATCCGAAGATTTGGAATCGTGGATCCATTAATTTTAAACTCTGCTTCTGGCAGAGAAAATGTTCTCATTGGCGGTCATATGAGATTAGCCGCTCTGATTAAATTGGAATACGCTGAGGTTCCCGCGGTGTATGTAAATATTCCTGAAATTGAACGAGAAAAAGAACTCAATCTCAGATTAAATAAAAATACAGGTGAATTTGATTATGACCTTTTGGAAGAATTCGATCCAAAACTCCTTGAGTACGTGGGTTTTAACAGTGAAGATCTCGACGACATATTTCTAGATGATGATCCAGAAATGTGGAATCTTGAAGATGAGTTAAAAAAGCTGGATATCAATAAAATTGAAATTAAAAATGGAGATATCTATGAATTTGCAGATGGATCTAGACTTATGAACGGCGATAGTATGGTAGAGGCTGACATGCTCAAACTGATGGATGGAGAAAAAGCGGATATGTGTCTTACAGATCCTCCATATTTACTCCAATATTTAAAAGGTAAGACTAAAAATAAAGATGGTGTGACTCGTGGATTTGGTGCAAAGAAAAATCGTGTATATCTCGGCACAGAAACCCTGCCAGATAATTTTACGGAGTTATGGATGGCAAATATTGCAAAAATTCAGAAGCCGGATTTCTCAATCATCATATTTGAGAATCCAAAAAATCTAAAAACTATATGGTCAGAAATGGAAAAACATTGGAAGTACAGAAATACCATTGTTTGGTACGTGCCTAACAGAATGCAGGGATTCAGTGCAAAGTATAAATTCTTCAACAAACACGACATAGCTTTAGTGGGTACCGGAGGTGAAGTTTCTCTCAATCTTGAACCTGAAGACCCACTTTTCCAGGAAGAATATGAGAATGCATTGTTTGCTACAGCCGGTTCTCCCCACTGGGAGGGTTACGAAAAAGGCAAAAAGATTTGCCCTACTGACTTTATTTCACACACAGCAGCAGACAAAAAATCATCGGGGCAAGAGATAATATTTGGTACTAAACCTCTCGAGCTTCTAATTCCGTATATGAAAGTTCTAACCAAGCGAGGTGACCTTGTGGTAGAACCTTTTGGAGGTAGTGGTAGTACCGGGGCTACAGCGATTAAACTGGGTCGAAAATTCAGAATGATGGAAAAGTGTGATGTGTACGCCGAAGTTATAAAAAGGCGTATAGAGAAACTTACCAATTCTAAAGCTAAAAAATTATGATCAATCAAGAGGTAAAGGATAAATTTCTCTCTAGATTGCGTCAGTCTCCGACTATAAAAGCGGCCTGTAGATCGGCTGGCATAGATAGGAAAACATACTACAACTGGGTAAAGAAAAATAATGCATTTGCCAAGCAATGCGACGAGGCAATTCAGGAAGGCAGAGAATCTGTCTGCGATAACGCCGAGAGTCAGATATTTGACCTAATTGGTGAGAAGAAAATCGATGCCATTAAATTCTATCTCACTCATAACAATCCTAGGTATTCCAACAAACTAGAACTCTCGGGAAAGGTCGATCTGAGAGATAGAGAATTGACTAAGGAGCAGGTAAAAATCATTAAGAAATTGGAGAAAATTTCACCTCTTAAAATCCATGAGAAAGAATAAAAAGATAAAGGATTTTGTGGAATTGATCATAAAAAATGCAGCTATCCGTACCGGCTTAACTACCAGAAAATTACAGTGGTTTTTCAGGATATATTTTGATCATTACATCAAATATAATCCGGCTCCCTTCCATAAGACCATGTTAGATATCGCGGAGAATAATAAAATACGATTAGCGGTAATCGCAGCTTTCAGAGGTTCAGCCAAATCGACTCTTATGACCACCGTCTACGCCATCTGGTCTATGCTTGGTAAACAGAAAAAGAAATTCGTATTGATTCTCGGCTCAACCGATCAGAAAAACAGGCAGTATATGCAGAATATAAAGTTGGAATTGGAGAGCAACGAATTGTTGAAAAAAGATCTGGGGCCTTTTGAGGAAGAGAAAACTCAATGGGGCGCTCAAGCATTGGTGTTACCAAAGTTGGGAGCGAAAATCGCTGTTAGCTCTACAGAACAGAGTATTAGAGGATTAAGATACGGAGCATATAGGCCGGATCTAATTATCATCGATGACGCTGAAGATTTAAATTCTGTAAGAAGCGTTGAAGTCTCAGAAAAAATATATAACTGGTTTGTGAGTGAAGTTATACCAGCTGGAGATAAAGATACCAGAATTATTGTACTCGGAACCATGCTCACAGAAGGGTCTCTTATGGCCCGGCTGAAGGAAAGTATTCTTAAGGGTGAAAGAGACGGTGTCTACCATGAATTTCCCTTTCTTGATGAAAATGGTGAGGCTCTTTGGAAAGAAAAGTTTCCAGATGCCGAATCAGTAGAGGCTGAAAGAAAAAAGATTGGTGACGAAGTAGCTTTCTCTACAGAGATGCTCCTGGATCCGATTATTAAGGAAGATAGAGTTATTTATCCAGAATGGATTAAATATTACGATTCTATTCCTAAAGAAGTTAGGTATGTAGCAATAGGGATAGATCCAGCTATACAGGAACATGAAAGAGCTGATTTTACAGCTATGGTGTCTGGAGTGGTGGTGGGCGATAACAGCGATCTTTACATCTATATCCTACCCAATCCAGTGAATGAAAGGCTAACTGCCTTAGAAACAGCTGACAGAGCCGAATGGTTATCAAGAAGCATAGGAGGTAATACTTTAGCTCAATTATTTGTTGAGGATATCGGGTACCAAAAAGCTCTTGTCGAAATACTGCAGAGCAGAATACTGCCGGTGGAAGAAGTTAAACTTTTTGGAAAAGATAAGAGAGCTAGACTAGTAGTTATCTCCCACCTATTCCAACAAGGCAGGATACTTTTTCCAAGAAAAGGTTGTGAAATACTCATAGAGCAGTTACTGAGATTCGGAGTTAGGAAGGATCATGACGATTTGGTGGACGCTACCACTGCCCTAATTAGAAAAGTTATTGAGAAAGATGTGAAGAAAAGTGGCTTTCTTGTAATAATGGAGCGAGATTTAAAAGAGATGAAAAACAATCCCCAGAAATACATGGCTCAACCAAGAGGAATGAGTTGGTGGGTTGATGCCGCTAGGCGTGGGTACATTTCGTAATTATCGGAGTGCTTTCTGATACCCGGCATTTATAGCATCAGCTTCGGTACAGAACCAATCCCAAGGATTATCTATCTTTTTGTAATCAGTATTGGTAAGCAAATAATATGTCGGTATGTTACCAGAATCTAAAGATTTATCTCCTTTAATTAAACAATTTTTCTTGGGAATCTTATCGGCTAAACTGATAGGTAGATTTGTCGCATCTCCCTTAACAGATAACTTGGTACTAGATTCCCCTGTAAATTTATTATCCCCTATCTTGCCTGTATGCTTCATGCTTATCCAGCCCTGCATTATGTTTGGATAAGCATAATATCCGTACCAAAAAGTTATTACCCCAGTTTTAGAATCATAGCTACCTAGAAGATCCTGATAAAAATCTTCTGACCCACTATTGAGATTCCTATATCTTACCTCTCCACGAACCACATCTCCTCGAACAATAATGTAATACACCTGTTTTGTCTGCATACTAGGATCGTAGTATTCACACAGATATCCAGGATTGCCAACTTTGTTGCATCCTGGATCCTCATAGAAATCTATTTTAACTTTGAACCCAGAGCAGTCGGTCACCACAGAACAGTATGGACTAACAGGTTGAATTTTTGGAGTTTCTACGACAATTGGTTTGGGAGTTGGATTAGCTACCACTGGTTTAGTAACTGGGGCAGTTTTCTTAGGAGTCTCAATAACTTTAGTACTCGTTGCCATTGTGGTTGCTTGGGCAGTCACGGTAGTTGTAGCATATAAATTATTTTTAGGATTTTGGATATTTTTCTCAACTATTTCTACTTTAGGAATTTCCTTTTGAGAAAAATTCCAGTAATTGAACCAGCTTAACGGATTCCACCAAGATGCGAACGCTATTTGAGGTAAGATAGCGAAAATCACTAAAGATAAAATTAAATATTTTTTCATATTCCTGGGAAGGATTTAAATGGTAGGTGGCAAAAAGCTCCCCGCCATTGCGATCGACCTTACGGCCAACCCATACCCCTTTCGAGATATGACCTTCCCAGGTGACTCTGACGAGGAGTTCTTTACCTGGGAAGGATTTTGACTATCGACCATATCCTAGGAATTTATAGATTCTTAGGGGTTAGGTCTCCTATTAAATTGTCAACATAATGGTAGCACTTTTACTACCACTTGGCATCCTAGCTTAGTATCAAAGCTTTGCGAAGCGAGTTATCAACAATTTAGACAAAATAGAAAATAGCCGCTCTAGCATCATTTTCAGAGTAGTGCTAGCTTTACTTCAAAAACTCAATATAATCAAAATCAGCATATTTTTCTTCCTCTCCTTTAGGGATGCCAGAAAATACAAAGGAAAACTTATTAACTCCATTATTAAGATACTGCTCATCCAAATTTACAGTTATCACCTGCCAGTTAGTATTTATATTAAATGTCCCTAGGTTGATTCCAGGCTGATCTCGATATAGAAGATTGCCGTTTAACAGGATAGTTACATCTGTGCCTGCCTCGGCAGACCTAATCGCCATTCGCGCTTGCTTGAGTGGTTCACTGTAAGCAAGAAATGTAATCTCTGCATGAGGTTCTGCGTACCATTTTGCAGTCGTGGGCGTTGCGGCAACAATCACATCTGGTACAGTCACAATTTGCTCTTTTGGAATCTTTTTCTCATCCTCTCTTGTCCCTTGAAATATAGATTTTGTTTGTCCGAGATATGTATATGGACCGGCAGAGACATAGTCAATGTTTCCTTCTATTTTGTTTTCGCCCCATCCCCATATCAAGTGAGAATTTGCTGACTGTTTACCAATATCAATGTCGGTAGTAGTAGCTTGATTTTGCCTCTGACTTTTTCCTAGAATTATTCCATTTTGAGTTTTCTTTACTATGTCAAAATTATTAAAGCCATAGCCGTATTGAATGGCGCGCTCGTATGCAGACCAGGCATACGGAATATATTTAAACGGGTAAAGAGAAATTTTATTAAGATATAAGGAGTCTATCTGCTGTTCGTATTTTTGCTCGAGCAGGTAAATCTCGTCAGGGTATTCAGGTAGAGGTAATGCAGTAAGTTTGTTATTGCTCCACCACACTGTATTCCAAGGAGTTATTGAGAGGGAAACGCCACCTCTACTTAATGACTCAAGAATTTTAATTGTGTTAGGATTGTCTTCCAGATCCCATCGCCCACGAAGAATCTCGGCTTGTGTTGGTGCAGTAAATATTCCGGTCTGAGAAATAAAATATGTCAATCCAAGGACCACAAATAAAGCCAGGAGATATTTTTTAAATTTATACCCAACAATGATAACCCCGGCCACAACACATAAGGTGAAGAGGATAACGAGATATCCCCGGATTGAGAGAGGTTGAAAGATAAGGGTAAAAGATGAGTAGACAATCAGCAATAAAGAAGCACTGATAAGAGTTACCAATGTGCCATTAAGCAAAAGACTTTGTACCGGCATATTTAGAGCTTTATTTGCCATGTCTCGTACTGTAGTAAAGCTAATCTGCGATTGTCCCTGCCATAAATACAGGGAATATAAGACGTAGGCAATGACAAAACTGAAGGGTGGAAATAGGTAGAAAAAGTACGCGACGCTTCCTGCCCAGAAAGGCAAGATAGCGATCTGTAAAATAACCAAACCAAAAACAAAGAATAGTAAAAAATCAATTGATTTAGAAACTTCTGTATATCCACGGCGCAGAATAAAATATGAGAGGACCATGGGTGTCCACCAGAGCACATTTTCAAAAGCCACGAACCGCACCACATCGAGAGCGGCATATTTAAACCATTTAACAAGGAGAGGGAGAGGATGTGCCAGTGCAAATCCAACGGGATTGTCCGTCGAGAAGATATATTCAAGTTTGTACCACGGATCAATAAAACTGTTGTATTTTGTATCAAAGAGTAGTTGGAATAACCCATTGATTGATAAGAAAGCATGCCCTGTCACTTTTGAATTCCAAATCAATAGCACTATTGCAATAATCGCAAAACCGCTTACGTAAATAAGATATTTCTTTATGAAAACTTTAAGAGATTCCCTGAAAGATAAAGTCTCTCCGCGCATCCAGACAAAAAGATAAGCAAGCACCAGGAAGGTAATAACTATGTATAAGCCGGAATTATACCGATCTAAAAATGCAACTCCTGATATGAGACCTCCGGCGAAAAGCATCCAGTCTTTTCTCTCTTTCCACCAGAGGTACATTATGTAAAGGAAAAGAAGGAAGAAGAAAGCATCGATACCAAGATTGAGGCCGGAGAGCATTATATACGGCGTGCCGAAGCCAAGGATAGGATTAATCAAAAATATAAAGGCCGACAAGAAAGCGAAGACATATTTTTTTGGCCATAATTTAAGGGCGAAGAAGTAGATTAGAAGTACTGTTAAAAAGTGAAAGAAATAGCTATACAAAAATGTAACGCTTGTGAGTGAATTGCCAAATATCTTTATGAAGAAGAGCTTAAGATATACCGGCAATACAAACTTGTGCGTATTTACCCATGGAGCTTCAAGGGAAAGATCTTTTTGTCGATAAAGATCTACTGCATAAAGGGGCATTTCTTGCGTGGTGTATCCTTTTCCATCGAGTACATTTCTTGCGACCTGTGCTTCATAAAGAGCATCGCCATTATAAGCAACTTCTTTGAATCTTACATAGATAAGAGAGGCTACAAATATTTCTAAAATAATGAGTAGGGTAATAAAAAATTTGGATTTCATGTCAGTCTGCTTTAAGTATTACAAACATTTCCCCTCCAGAAATTGAAAAGGTTTTATGTTTTATGGATTCAGGAATAATTTTCGCAAAAAGGCGCATGGTTGGACTAAAGATAGGATGTGGAAACATTTTGAATTGATCAAATAGGTATTGAAAGCTCATTGTTTTATAAGCTCGTTTTTTCTCCACGAGCGCAAAGCCGGTGCGCCGCGCCAGTTCTTCAATCGATTTTTTATTAAAATATCCCAAATGCTCAAACTTGAAGTGGAACCATCCGCCATATCCTAAAAGCCTGTAGGAAAGACTCGATGTGTCCGGTGTCGTTATAGCAATAAATCCTCCTGGTTTAATTACCCTCCTTACTTCCTTCATAAATTCCAGCGGTTGCGGAATATGTTCAATAAGATCAAACATTGTGATCACATCGAAGTGTGCATTAGGAAATCTAGAATCCTCAAGTTTTCCTTCAAATACTTTTGACCCGAACTTTTTTTTAGCAATCGTACTGCTGAAATGTGACAGCTCGATGCCATATACATCAAATCCATGTCCTTCCGCTACTTCCATAAGATAGCCGAATGCAGAACCGATATCCAGAAGTTTGCCGCTTCTTCTATGCAGCATCACTCTTTTTAAATACCGATCTGATGTTCTTTTTTTCAGCCGCGCCGTTTCTGGTCTTTCTTCGCCCGCGAATACACCCCATGATTTGTAATAGGACTCTTTATAAATATCTACGATTTCTTTTAGAGTGGGCTGTGGCCAGAGAAACACAAAAGAGCATTCTCCGCACTTGTATCCGGTACGATCAATTTTCTTTATGCTGATTTGTTTGATATCAGCTGATTTACAAATGATGCAATGCATAATATAGGATAATTATTTATATACTTCTCTACATGTTCATAGACTTCATCGACAGTAATAAGTTGAAGAGGTATATTCTCAGTGAGAGTGCTTTGCTTGCCATTGTACGGTAAACATTGGCACAGAATATAATTGTTTACATAATACCGTAGCTCGCTCATTAAGCGGTGCGTACAGTGTGGGAGTTTCAGCACCAAAAAGCCCGATAGTTGGTATTCTAAGTAAAGAGGCCAAGTGCATGGGGCCACTATCAACAGTTATAAATATGTTTGATAATGAAAGTAGCCCAAGAAGCTCTTGCAAGCTCGTTTCTCCGGCAAAATTAATGACGGCATTACTATCGCTTATGTTTGTTTTTTCAATAATAGACTGGACATACGACCGTTCAGAATGTGAGCCAGTTAAAATTATTGAGATACTTTTATAGTTATGGTTTAACTTCTCAATGAGCTGGGCAAAATGTTCTGGTGGCCATCTTTTAAGATGGGGGGTGAGCTCTGGGCCCGCGTTTGGATTGATAACAATAATTGCTCTGTCATCTGATGCGCCCAGAATAGAGAGCTTTGCTTTGACTTTATTTAGAAGATCTAGGTATATAGATAATATGGGTAAAGTATATTTTTTTTGATAACGATCAAATGCTCTGTAGTATGGATCGTCATGCCGGACAAGATATGCTAAAGAAAGAAATATATCTTTGATATGAAAATAATGATTGTAATAGCCCAGATAATCTAAAAGATATTTTCGCCACCATTCTTGTGTGAGATAAAAGCCGGCTTTCTTTTTAATTCCACCGAGAAAAGAAATAACGAGTGGAAATTTAGAAAAAAATTCAAGATCAAGAGCAATATCAATTTTTTCTTTTCGTAATTGAAATAAAACTCCAACAGTGCTCTTAAAAAGCTGGTATAAATTTTTTGTGTTTATGAAAAAATTTTGGTGAGTTAAATTAAGTAGTCTTATAACCTCCTCATTGTTTTTAAAACTAAGAAAATAAATTTTTGCTTGCGGAAAATCGTTCTTAAGAGCCACAATTGTCGGGGCAACCAGAGAGATACTCCCAATTCCTAAGAATTTAATAATGAGAATTTTCTTTATATCACCCAGATGTTTGTTTCTAAAGAATAACAATCTTTTAAACATCTCAAAAAATGCAAAAAGATAGCATATTGGCATCCCGAGATAGTAGTCAATTTTTCTCATTAATTCCATTTTCATGATTTTTGGGTAGTAGGGACGTACTTGATTATTATGTTATTATTGAACTTACTATAACATAAAAAATGGCCGAGTGAAATAAAAAATGAAAAGATTAATTACATCTGTTTATGAAATAAAATGGGCTATAGTAAACCAAATTATCCTAAGCCTTGGCGCGTTTGGTGCTGTGGTTGTACTATCTTGGTTCCTTAACCGAGATATTTTTGGAGAGATACGTTATATTGCAGCTGTGTTGGCCATTCTTTCTCTTTTTTCTCTTCCCGGCGCAAGCTCTATCGTGATTCAAAGTTCTGCTACTATCGGCAAAAAAAGAGTGTTGCAAATAATCAAGAATCAATTTAAGTGGGGATTAATTGCTACCATTGGCGCATTATGTTTTTCTTTCGTCTATTTTCTTAAGGGAGATATGGGACTTGGATATGGATTTCTTGTGGGTGGTTTTTTCGCTCCCATTGCAAATCTCTATCAAGTGCCTGGGCATCTTCTTGCCGGATTGAAACATTTCAGAAATAAAACATTTGTTGATGGTGCAATAATGTCTGCCATCATTATAGGAGCTATCCTAGGAACATTATTCACTCATAACGTCCCAGGAACACTACTTTTTTATTTTGGAATACAATCACTCGCGACTTTGGTTTTTTTGCTTTACGCTGTTAAAAAAATCCCCGAAAATGACACGACTAACTCGGCTGAAATACTGGACATAACTCATAGCAGGCAACTCACTATTTTCCAGGCACCATTTACGTTCTTACCTGCTCTAGAGAAGGTGTTTATATTTCTGCTTCTTGGGCCTTCTTCTCTCGCTATTTTTACGATCGCAGTATTGCCCATAGAACACATGAGAGGCGCGTTTAAAAGCCTTTTACAGTTTTCAGTTCTGCCTCATTTTGAGGACGAAACCAAAACAAGATTATCGCTTAAAAAATGGCTAGGCACGGCCAGTTTATTAACCACTGGTGGAATTATTGCTCTTTTAATTTTTATAAAATTTGTTTTACCAATTTTCTTTCCGCAATACATTGAAGTAATATCTTTGAGCTTTGTGCTGATACTTGCCATCATTCCTATTCCTTTGCAAGTATTAACATTAGCCCTCATTGCTTCACGAAAAATAAAGGATCTTTTTCTTTACGCTGGCAGTTTAACGATGGTAAATGTTGTGACTTTCTTAGCGCTAATACCCCTGTTTGGTCTTATGGGAGCAATAGTTGCCAAGGTTATAACAGAATTTTCCACTGCAATTCTGCTTGGCATTTTCCATAAAAATAGCAAATGATATCCTAATTACTGAGGCATTCTACCGGCTCTTATTTCGCTAATCAAAAATTCTGCCGTATCCTTAACACTAGGATCATGCGTAATAGTTTTCTCTAATGTTTTAATCGCCATTTGCCACTGCCCAATTTCAAAGTAAGCAACTGATAAAGAAAATCTTGTTTGCGTGTCATTGGGATTTTCCAAAATTCGCTTTTCATAAGTCGTTATAATTTTGCCATATTGTTTAGTATCTGCGTATGCTTGTAATATTTTTAAGTCAAATAAAGTGTCTGTACCATATCTCTCAATAAGAAGATTTGATGCTGTTTTATTGTCTCCAAGCAATATTGCCGACACTGCATACATATTTCTAGTAAGATCATATCTCGGTTCAAGTTCGTATACTTTTTGGGTTATTTCATAAGCTTTCTTATAATTCTTCTCTGCGATATATACATCAGCCAATTTTAGTATAATGACCTGCTTTTTGGGAGATAATTCCCTGGCCCTTTCTAAAAACGAGAGTACCTCATCATATTCTCCATATGAATAGAGAAGCGACCCTAGCAGATAAAAATTATGAGCGTCGGGCGGCATTTCTTGCACTTGTTTTTCCATTTCGGAACGAGCGAGATTAAAATAATCTTGTTTTATTTTACTATCAATATTCGGGTCATCTTTCATATTGGTAGCAATTACAGCGATCTCTTGTCTGATTCTTTCATGGCTAAATGAGTTAGCTTCCAAAGCTTTTTTAAATTGACTTAAACTTGTTTCTGGATCAGAAGAGTAAAAGAAAATCGCAGGAGACATATTAGATGCAGCCACCATGCCCTTTGCATTAACAAAATAGACACAGAGAAGGACGACGAGAGCAACTGGAATAGCGAATCTTTTAATTTGATTCTGCTGTTCTTGCTTGTTTCTTTTTCGTAATTTATCATGGATTTTCTCCTCTTGATATTCTGGAAGAGTTTGCGAATATACATATGCAAGAAATGCAAAGAAAATAATATAGCTAGTGAGATTATCGAAAAGAAATAAACCATTTATAAAATACCCAGCAAGAAATCCAGTAAGCACACTTTTTTCAACTAAAGACCAAGTGCTTCTTTTTGAAAGCCAGACATAATACAATACAGTGCCATAAATCAATAAATAACTAAGCACCCCCAACAACCCCCCAGACACAAGCCATTCAAGGACAACATTATGCGGTTTATCGGAAATTATTTCGCTATTATAAAGAGCTGGGTGATAATATTTAAAAAACACATTTTTATAATTTTCCTGTCCCCAGCCTAAAATTGGCCGTTCTTTAAATCCTTCAACCGCGATTGACCAAAAATAGTAACGGGGCTGGTTCCTCATTCCTTCCAGCGAAACAACCGCAAAACGATTGAGTATTGGACTTTGTTGTATAAAAGACTGATTTTTTATGAGTATAAATGCTCCAATAAGCATTACAATTCCAAGAATTGTGCTGATCGCTATTTTTCGTAAAATCTTGTGGTTGCGCTCCAGTAAAGCAATCAGTAACGTAGTCACGAAAACTCCTCCAAGAAGACCGAGCATTGCGCTTCTGGTCGCCGTAAAGTAAAGAACGATTGTGTGCAACAATATTATTGCTGTGTAAATATATCGGACTTTTGGTTTCCCTTGCCACCGTATGAGCATAAATATTGCAAGAAAAATATGCAGAAGAACATATATTCCAAAATGAGCGGCATTTCCAATTGTTGAGTCCAGTCTCCCTGCGTCAGTGTTAATTTCCATCATTCCAGCAAGTTGCAAAAGTGCAAGCAAACTAAGCAAGACACTGATTCCGATCGTTGTATTAAAAAAATAATCCCAGACTTTTTTTGTAGTAAGCGCACTGCCAGCAATAAGAAAATAAAGAATAAGATGAAGTAAATTTATGAGTCCGTCCATTCGTTCAAAATCGCTCCAAAAACTCCTGTAAGGATTTATCCCGAAAATGTCTGCGATCGAAATTACACTGATAAATGAGAGAATTGCGATAAGAAGCCATGAAAACCTTGGGCGATATTTTTTATCAGAAATTGCGAGTAAAAGCCAAACTCCCCCTAATATTTCAATAAGAATTCTAAAGGTGAAAGCCTTTCCTGTAATAAACGGGAAATATAAGTTATTTATGCCAATAAGCGGTATAAACAGTACCGTGAAGATACCAATAGTTAGAATTTCTGCTAGTGTTTCTTTCTTCATTATCAGAAATCATAGCATAGAAATAAGGGCTTTTTCTTGTTAATTTTAAATAGATTTTGAAGGGAAAAGTTACCAACAGTTGAGCCTCCGAGACACTCTGGACTCGTATAGGGGTCAGCGTCATTAATGTTGGTATGAATACAGCAGAAATGCCAACAGGGACAGTGGCAAAAGTAGTAGTCCCCATAAAGGTAAAATACTGCCTTTATGCTAGGAAAAGTACAGAGTCAGAGGAACGGCAAGTATTGTCGATAGATTCGCAGATTAAGGAGATGTTGATACTAGCAGAAAGAGAGGGGTTAGAAATAGTGGCTATGAAAAGAGAGAGCCACTCCGCTAAAGAAACAGGGCAAAGGCCAGTGTTTAACGAAATAATTGAGGAAATTAAGATTGGTAAATATAACGGAATACTGACTTGGGCTCCTGATCGTATCAGCAGGAATGCGGGAGATTTAGGCAGAGTAGTGGATCTGATAGACGCAGGAATTTTAGCTGAAATCCGTACTTTCAGTCAGAAATTCTCAAACAATCCGAATGAAAAATTTATGTTAATGATTTTAGGATCGCAAGCAAAACTGGAAAATGATAACCGAGGTGTAAATGTACAAAGAGGACTTCGAACTAGATGCGAGATGGGATTGAGGCCAGGAACAGCACCGACTGGATACCTAAATCAAAAATTAATGGACAAAAAGTGCCAAGTGATAATAGATCCAGACAGAGGTCATGTTATTACTAAAATGTTTCAAAAAGTTGGCCACGAAAAATGGTCTGGAAGAAAAGTGTATCACTGGCTCAAATTTGAGCTGAACTTCTATACTAGAGGCAACAAGCCTCTATCTCTTGGAAACGTGTACCGCACTCTCCAAAATTCCTTCTATTACGGTCCATTTGAATTTCCAGTAAAAAGTGGAAATTGGTATCAGGGTAAACATGAGCCTTTGGTATCTAAGGAATTGTACGACAAGGTCCAAGAACATTTAAAGAGAGATCTCAAACAGCATAATAATCATGAGTTCGCCTTTACCAAAATCATGGTTTGCGGCTCCTGCGGATCGTGCATATCAGGACAGGAGAAATATAAACCGCTTAAAGACGGTACTACTGCCAGGTACATATACTATGGCTGTGGCAGAACCAAAGACCATAACTGTAAGGGCAACAAATATTTGAGAGAGGAGGAACTGGTAAACCAGCTAATACCGTTGATAGACAAAATTGAGTTCAACCAATTTAGTATGAAGATAAAGTTTGAAGAAGAGCTAAGGAGATTTAATAAATTCCAGAGAACAGTACTCGGATCAGACGATCCCAAAGTGAAGCATCAAGATACTGATGCCAGAGTTTATGCGAAATATATTCTGAAAGAAGGTACTAATGAAGAGAAGCGAGAGATCATGGGATGCTTTAAATCTAAACTGAAGATTACGAAAGGAGTGGTGGAGGTGGAGTAAATTAATTCATTTTTCTTTTAGTAACACAATCTAGTATTATCTTCGAACCATCCGATGAGTCACAAAATAATATTCCTCGATCAGCATTCCTCACATCATCCATATTTTTATCACCAAAAAAATGTGGACTTCCAGTATTTTCAAACTCTATTTTGGGAACATCAGTATAGCTATAAACGACAATTAAATTTTCGCCATTATTAAGTTGTAAGCGTCCTATTTCAGAGCAATTTTTTAATTCTATAGTTTTATTCGGAGCCAAAAGAAGGATCATTATTTGAACCGCTTTACCAATTGATGCATTTGGTATATGAGTAAATTTTTTATCAGCAGCCTCAATTTTTTCCGTAACCGCTGTCCATGGAGTTATTATTTTATAAGCCAAAGTTATACCGGACTTTGTTTCCTGTGGTCGTGGCCATTCTTGAATAAAACGATTTGAGGTTGGTGGTTTAATTTTCTTTGGTTCAAAACAGGTGTGCCATTCTCCAGTAGGGTGAAAACTCGTATGAATGGTACCATTCAACTCTCTACAAAATAAATAAACTTCGGGTAACTGATCGTTATTAATTTGAGTCTTTATATGCCACGTTGCAGCTCTGTAGTTATTTTCATCAACTACCCCAAACCTAAAAGATTTATCTGACATACCAATAAATTAACAGAAATATTCAATTAGTTCGAATCCTTTCGCTATCGAGATTTTTAGGATTTTTGAGCACCAAAGATATGGCTCAAAATATAGGCCTCGACATAGTCCGATACTAAAAACTAAGGGCGGTGTACTCGGGTATGGTACCCGTGACATAAGGCAGTGTAAGGGTTTTTGAGCAACTTTTCCATTGAGACTTTAGGGTTTGTGGGTCGGGGTCTCT
>Ga0209542_10011787_pt1 | contig 15439 bp, 12 predicted proteins | sample RifCSPhighO2_01_FD_184028 | JGI IMG/M metagenome (GOLD analysis project Ga0209542, IMG submission 184028) | Soil microbial communities from Rifle, Colorado - Rifle CSP2_plank highO2_0.1 (SPAdes) (version 2) | ecosystem: Environmental > Terrestrial > Deep subsurface > Rock core/Sediment ... | reverse complement strand
CTGGGCATGACAAGCGTGATTTTGAGTTTGCCAAGACTTTTGACTTACCAATAGTAAGAGTAGTTGTAGATCCAAACGGAAGCACAGACAAAGTAGAAACTTCAGAACAAGTTTATGAAGGCACTGAAGGGGACATGATTAATTCAGGTTTTATTAATGGCCTATCTTATAAAGAGGCTACTAAAAAGATAATAAATTATTTAGAAGAAAAGGGTTGGGGCAAGCGAACGACCACCTATCACCTTCGTGATTGGCTAATTAGCCGGCAGCGCTATTGGGGACCACCTATTCCTATGATTTACTGTCCCTCCTGCGCCAAGGCTTCGGCGGGCAAGGAAAATGCTGGCTGGTTTGCTGTTCCTCTGGAGCAGCTACCAGTTTTGCTTCCTGATATTGAGGATTACCAACCGAAAGGTGAAGGCCAGGGACCACTTGCAGGGCACCCTGAGTTTTACGAGACTACTTGCCCCAATTGTGGGGGCAAAGCCAGAAGAGAAACAGACGTATCTGATACATTTTTAGATAGTGCGTGGTACTTTTTGAGATACCCGTCAGTTAGTGCCTCGGGCAGCGAATCCTCGCTCCTTGGAGGGCCTCGCGAAGCGAGTCAGCCAGTCGCATCGGATTCTACTGCCCTTCAAGAAGGGAATCATCCGTGGGATGCCGAAATAACAAAAAAATGGCTCCCTGTGGATTTATACTTTGGTGGTGCAGAGCACTCGGTGCTTCACCTCATGTATGCCAGGTTTGTAACTATGGCCTTGCACGATATGGGCCACCTGGAGTTTGAGGAGCCCTTTCCCAATTTCTTTGCACACGGGCTTATGATCAAAGACGGAGCCAAGATGAGTAAATCCCGGGGTAATGTGGTCAACCCCGATGAGTATATAGAAAAGTATGGGGCGGATACTTTGAGGCTTTACCTTATGTTCATGGGTCCGATGGATGGCTACCCCGACTTTAGGGACACAGGAATTGAGGGGATGTTTAGATTTACAAATCGTCTATGGAATTTACTGGCTAATCATGATGATATTATTGTCGTCTCACCTGAAGAGACTTCAGAGCTGATTGCCAAGACCCATAGAACAATCAAGAAGGTAACAGAAGATGTCAAGATATATCATTATAACACAGCAATCTCTGCTCTTATGGAGCTGGCGAACACAATGAACGCGATTATCAAAAACGGCAATATTAAAAGGGCAAATGGTGGTATTCGTTGTGCTGAGTGGGATTTTACCGTAAATTCGCTGACCAAACTGATTGCTCCATTTGCGCCGCACCTTGCGGAGGAAGTTTGGCGGGAAATTCTGGGTAATAACTCATCGGTTCACACTTCAAGCTGGCCGGCTTATGATGAAGCCTTGGTGGTTGAGGAGAACGTTACCATTCCGGTTCAGGTCAACGGCAAATTGAGGGGGACAGTTTCAGTGGCTTCGAGCGAGGCAGACAGGAGAGAAACTATTGAGAAGCTGGCATTGGGAAATGCCAACATTAACAAGTGGTTAGAAGGCAAAGATTATAAAACTATATTTATTCCCGGGAGATTAATTAACTTCGTCACTTCCGGGTGACTACGAAGATCACGAGTATCACTCCGAAGATCGCGATGAAGGCGAGAATTCCTCCGGCTGCGAATATTCTTCCTAAATTTCTAGGCGCCGGAGTGGTTATTGGGCTCGGAGTAGGTGACTCAAGCTCGCCGATGCCCGGTGTGGGAGCCGGTCCATCGAGAGTTTCGAACCGGCCGACCGAGCCTTGCATAATGACGGGCCCTTGTGGGCTTCTAGTTCCCTCATCCTCTTCTTTTGTTACATATAGGCTCGAAAATGCGGTTTTGGTCTTAAAAGCAACTTTGCCCAAGCCAATAGTCCCGAGCCTGAAGTGGCCGCCACCATCGGCGGGAACTCCCCAGACAACATAGCTGAATACATCAGTGCCTCCCGGATAGGTAATGTCCCGGCAGGAGATGTAGATATTGTAGTTTCTGTCCTGCATGAGGACGGAGCCGCCTTCGCAACGGGAAGCCTCGCCAACCATGTTTCTTAAAATAAACGGTCCTTCTGAAGCTTCAGCACTCCTGGTACTGACGAGAAATAAAACAAGAAGTACACCCAATATCAACTTAAGTTTCATACAAATATAGTTTACACTAGTCTTAGCTGTCATGACAAATGCTGAGGAGTTGGTTTATCGTCTTCGATTACCTTTAGCACTTCTTCTTGTCGGCTTAATACTCGCAGCCGGAGGTGTGTTTCTGGCACTGAACAAAAATAACCAACCCGAATTTGAAATTGTCAGCGGCACTGAGGTAAAAGGGGAAAATGCCGGTGTAAACATAGTCGAGGTTTCCGGCGAAGTTAATTCTCCCGGGGTATATGAACTTCCCGCTGGCGCCAGAGTAGAGGATGCACTTATGGTAGCGGGAGGGCTTAGTAGCGATGCAAACACGGACTGGGTTGAGAAGTATTTAAATCGCGCCGCGAATGTTGTTGATGGCCAGAAGATTTACGTGCCTTCGCAGTCGGATAGTTCGACTGACAATAATTACGGTATGGGTCAAAGTGAATCACAACCTCCAAGTCAAGAAATCAGTGGTCTTGTGAATATCAATACAGCAAGCAGGGCAGAGCTGGAGGAGCTTCGTGGAATAGGCCCGGTTTACGCGCAAAAGATTATTGATAACAGACCTTACTCGTCCGTGGAGGAACTTTTAGTGAAAAAAGTAATAACCCAAAAAATTTATGACGATAACAAACATCTCCTCACTATTTATTAATGAAAGTTTTATACGTCATCTTTGTAGCACTAATCATTGTTAGAGTAGGATCAATTAATTATAGCTATCCTGAAGGGGCGCGAATACGCATTCAGGGCAGAGTGCTTACTGAGCCAGTTGTTTATGAGCGCGCGAGATATATTAAATTAAAAGGTTTGAAAGCCTATGTTGAGCTTTTTCCCGAAGTTAACTATGGAGACTCTATTACTCTTGAAGGCGACGTCGAGGGAGATAAACTCAAGAATGCAAAAGTGGTGGAGATTGACTCGGGCGGGGGTTTATATTTTGTCAGACAAAAAATTGTTGCGATATACAAAAAAGCGCTCCCCGAACCTCATGTGTCACTCATATCCGGAATTGTACTTGGGAGTAAGTCCGGCTTACCGCCGGACTTTTGGGAGAGCTTAAAAACCACTGGGACGGCTCATGTTGTAGTGGCCTCGGGTATGAACGTAACCTTTGTTACTTCGTTTTTAGTGAATACTTTGGTCAATTTTATAAAGCGGCAAAAAGCTATTGTTTTGGCGCTTGCTGGTGCATGGGTTTATGTTGTTTTGAGTGGATTTGATGCACCTTTGGTTCGCGCTGCCATTATGGGTTCTATTGCTTTCGGTGCACAGGGGCTGGGGCGCGTCTCAACCGCACTGCATGCACTTCTGGTTTCGGGTTCGCTCATGTTAATTGTCTTTCCCGAATGGATCTATGACCTGGGTTTTATTTTAAGTTTTGTGGCAACTCTCTCGTTAATACTGTTTGAGGCCAAAATTGCCACTATGTTACAGAGACTACCATTTTTATTCAAAAAGGACTTGGCTACAACTTTGGCCGCACAGATTGGGGTAACGCCAATTTTGTTTATCTATTTTGGTAACTTTAATCTTTTGTCGCCCTTTATCAATTCACTAATACTTTGGACAATTCCGCCAATCATGGTGGTAGGCGCAGCCGCCGCCCTTATAGGTTTGGTTGTTCCGGCACTCGGAGAGTTTGTAGTATTTTTGGCATATCCATTTACTTTCTGGTTTGTTAGCGTTGTTAATATATTTTCGTGAGCAAAAAAGCCTGGTTATATTTAATATCCTTTTTAACTGTTATTGCTATTTTGAGTTGGTTAGTAGTAATAAGCCTTCCAAAACCGAATCTTCGCGTGATCGCTTGTGATGTGGGGCAAGGGGACGCAATACTAATTACAAAAGCGGATTTGCAGATTTTGGTGGATGGCGGGCCCGGGAATAAAGTTATTTCTTGCCTCTCGAGGTACATGCCGTTTTGGGACAGAACCATTGAGGCGGTTGTTTCGACTCACCCCGATGCTGATCATTCAACCGGTCTGGTTCAGGTATTCCGGAATTACTCGGTCACGCATTTTGTTACGACCGAAATTAACCGAGAGACAGATGTCTATTCGACTTTGAAAAAAGAGGTAGGCGAAAGCAAGGCGCAGATACACTTTGTGGAGAAAGGTGAGCGGTTAATTTATGGTGGTATATATTTTGATGTACTTCACCCGGGCCAAATTCCACCTGCTTCGGAAACCGAGCGGGCATCATTTAAGACTAATAATTATTCAATAGTTATGAAGATGGGCTATGGTGATTTTGATGCGCTCTTGACAGGAGACATTGAAGATAAAGTCTCGGATTTGATTGCTGACACTTCGAATGTTAACAATCTTGTATATTTGAAAGTTCCTCACCATGGAAGTAAAAACGGTCTGAGTCAAAAATTATTAGATGAAGTCAGGCCTCAAGTTGCTGTGATATCCCTTGGCAAAAATAGTTTTGGCCACCCGCACGAGGAGGTGCTAAAGTTACTAAGTAACTCAGATACTAAGATACTCAGAACTGACCAAATAGGGGATGTGGTAGTGGAGACGAATGGTAGTACTTGGTGGATAAAGTGATAAAATACCTTAATGATCAAAGACGAGATAATAATAGCTCTACAACAGGTAACTGGCTCAGAAGACATCAAACTTGACATGCCTTCCAATAAAGATCATGGCGATTACGCCACAAGCGTAGCAATCACCCTTGCCAAGCGCCAGAAAAAGAACCCACTTGAGCTCGCGCGCGAGCTGGTGTCTAAATTAGAAAATGATTCTGAGCTAAGAAGGGTAGTTTCGAAAATTGAGGTGGCAGATCCCGGGTTTATTAACTTCCGGGTGTCAGATGAAGCACTTGTTGACAACATACTCCACCCTCTGACTCCCTCCTCTAAATTAGAGGAAGGACAGGGAGGAGTATTATCTGGAGAAAGGAAGGCAGTTGTTGAATATAGCTCACCCAATATTGCAAAACCGTTTGGTATCGGCCACTTCCGCTCGACCATAATCGGCGATGCCGTTGCCAACCTTCTTGAAGCGACGGGGTGGAAGGTTTATCGTGATAATCATTTGGGAGACTGGGGAACGCAGTTTGGAAAGTTAATTTACAAACTTAAAAGCGTTAATCGGGAGAACCTCACGATAAAAGATTTAGTTGATCTTTATGTGGAGTTTCATAAAGAAGCTGAACAAGATCCAACTTTGGAAGATAAAGCTCGTGAGGAGTTTAAAAAGCTGGAGGAGGGCGAGCCGGAGAACAGAAAAATATGGCAGTTTTGCGTTGATGTTTCCTTGAAGGAGTTTAAGCGAGTGTATGACGTTTTGGGAATAAAATTCACTGAAAATGACGGATTAGGATATGGAGAATCATACTTTGAGCATATGATAAAGCCCGTCATCGATGAATTACAAGAAAAAGGTTTACTTAAGAGTGGTGAAGACGACGCGAAGCTTGTATTCTTTCCGGATGACAAATATCCACCTTTGATGATAGTAAAAAAAGACGGCACAACACTCTATGCCACCCGCGATTTGGCAACAGACAAGTTTAGATTAGACAAATATGGCCGGGATGTAGTTATAGTTAACGAAGTCGGAGCCGAGCAGAGTCTTTATTTCGAGCAATTGTTTGAACTTGAAAAAATGCTGGGCTGGGTGAAGGAGGACCAGAGAGTTCACATCAAGCATGGGTTTTTCAGATTTGTCGACCGTAAGATGAGTACTCGAAAAGGAGATATCATCTGGCTTGATGATGTGATTGCCCAAGCCATAGAGAAAGCCAGGAAATTTGGCAGCGACGAAAAGCTCTCAAAAACTGTCGCTGTCGGTGCTCTTAAGTGGAATGAATTGAAAAGAGATCCCATAAAGGATATTGTCTTTGATTGGGATGAAATACTTTCGATGGATGGCAACTCAGGACCTTATTTGCAATACACTTATGCGCGTACCGCTAGCATTCTTAGTAAAGTAGTGCCAGAAAAACAAAGCATATCAGAGCCTTTTGACGAGAAGGAAAAATCCGTTGCGCGCGTGTTAATTCACTTTCCGGAAATCGTGCAAAGTGCAGCAATAAATTACTCACCCCATGTTTTGGCAAATTATTTGTTTAGTTTGGCTCAGGAATTTAATAGCTTTTACAATGCCGAGCGCGTGCTTGGCCACGAGCGAGAGGAAGCTCGACTTTTGCTAACTGAGGCTGTTGGCAACGTAATAAAAAAAGGTTTGGATTTGTTGGGAATAGAAGCTCCTGAGAAAATGTGATACATTGGGCTATGGCATTAACTAAACAGGATAAAGATTGGATAGCTGACAATACTAGGGGTTTAGAGTATAGAATTGATGGTAAGATTGATGATGTTAAGGAGGAATTGAAACAAGAAATGATAGAGCATAGGAGTGCTATTATGAACCACATCAGTTCTTTCGCACAAGAAATTGAGGAAAAAAGAGTGCTTTCTATATAATGGAAGAAGAAAAAGTACGAGAAATAGAGTTTGCTGATGACGATACTCAAAATGTCGGGATGCTCTTCAGGCTCAGGATTCTTCCTTTGGTTGTCGGGCTCTTCATGGGAGTCTTTCTGTCATTCGCTGCTTCCCGGTTTGAGGAAGTAATCGCCAAAAACGTTTCAGTGGCCTTTTTTATCCCATTTATAGTTTACTTGGCTGCAGCAGTTGGAGCACAGACTCAAAGCATTTATATTCGCGACTTAAAAACCGGGAAAGCAAGCTTTAAAAAGTATTTGGTTAAAGAAAGCGCGTTGGGTATACTTTTTGGTTTGGTGTTTGGCTTAATGTCGGCTGTAATTGTATTACTTTGGTTTGGTTCAACTGAGATTGCAGCGGCTGTGTCCTTGGCGCTTTTTTGCGCGACCGGCACGGCCCCATTGATTGCGCTATTGGTTACGGAGGTTCTGAGCCTCGAGCACACGGACCCAGCGGCGGGTGCCGGCCCGATTGCAACGGCAATCCAAGATACGGTTAGTGTGTTAATTTACGGTTTCATAGCGTCTGCTATAATCTTGTAATGAATTTTAAGCGCACGGTCCTCACTAACGGCATCCGCTTCATCCATGTTCCTGTTCCTACTCTTGAGTCTGCCACTTTTACTATCTGGTATGGTGTGGGCTCGCGCTATGAAAGGGAGCCGCTCGCGGGCATCAGTCATTTTCTCGAGCATATGGCCTTCAAGGGCGGTATTAAATACCCGTCGGCCAAAGCAGTCAGTGAAGCCCTTGACGCTATTGGGGCGGAAGATAATGCCAGCACAGGCCAGGAATACACGAATTATTATGTACGCGCAGCCACTTCCGTTTTGCCTAAAGCTGTTGATGTCCTGGCCGATGCTCTTCTGAATCCTGCATTGCCTGAGCGCGAAATTGAAAAGGAGCGGGGAGTCATCATTGAAGAGATCAACATGTATGAAGATGACCCCAAAGACTACGTTAATCTTCTTTATAACAATTTGATATTTCCAGACAATCCACTTGGTCGGGATATTGCCGGCTCGCGCGAGACAGTGAGAAAAATTACGAGGCAGGATTTTATAAACTTTAGAAAGACTCATTATCAGCCTGAGAACATAGTAATAACCGTTTCCGGCGGAATCAATTATGAAGATGCATTCAGTCTGGCTGATAAATACGTTGGCGGACTTAAAAAATCTACCTATCACAATAGATACAAAGATTTCAAAGAACATCAAAAAAGCCCCAAGGTTCTTCTAAAGAATAAAAAAACCGAACAGACTAATTTGATAATCGGCTTTCCCGGCAAAAAACACGGGCTACCTACCCGCTATGCGGAAGGCTTGATGGGCGTGATTTTAGGGGCGGGCATGAGTAGCCGCCTGTTTCGCGAAGTGCGCGAGAAGCGCGGGCTTGCCTATTCGGTTTATGCCGCGAGCTCGCATTACGCGGACACCGGAGAGTTTTCAGCCTATGCCGGCGTGCCGGTTGCGAAAGCCCAGGAGGCAATAAAAGTGATTTTGCAGGAGTTTTATAAACTGCTTTCGACTAAAAATGGAATCACCAAAAAGGAGCTGACTAAAGCCAGGGAGTTTTTCAAAGGGCATATGGCTTTGTCCATGGAAAGCACCAAGTGGATCAATTATTTCTTTGGCAACGAGGAGATTAAGGGCGGGAGCTTGAAAACCCCTGAGCAGGTTTTTGAGGCGATTGATGCCGTTACAGTCGATGAAATTCTGGCAGTGGCCGCGGATATATTTAAGCCAGAGAAAGTGAATCTGGCAATTGTAGGACCGTATAAAGATTCAAGCAAGTTTACTTCTGTAGTTAATTCGCTTGCGATATAGCTTTTCTGTGGCGGGCAAATGCGTGATAATCTTTCAATAGTTCTTCCAAAGAGCCTCGCGCTATTCCCACCAGGTAAATATACCCTTTTAGGCTTACATGTTTATTGCCTTCTACTATATTGCTCATCGCCGAGCGTGCAGCTTGTACCATTTGGTCACGAGTGCGGTCGGGGTGATTAGGGTGATAGGGGAAATGGAGTTTACAGAACTCCACAGTGTAGTCATAAATAGGAACTGTAATCTTGTAAGCTAGCAAGTATTCATATCCTGCCTGCGCAGGCAGGCCCGCCTTTGCCTTATCACCCTTATTTACCATATATGTGCTTTCATTGTATACTACAAATTACTGATGAATACTCACTACCACGAGCGCTCGTTGGTACTTCTTAAGCCAGACACTATTCAGCGGGGTCTGGTTGGCGAGATAATTACAAGGTTTGAAAATAAGGGCCTGAAAATTGTGGCTATGAAGATGGTCTGGCCCACAAAAAAACTTACCTCAGAGCATTATGGGTGGTCCGAAGAAGAAAAAAGGGCATCAGGAGAGCGAACACTTGCGGGTTACAAAGAAAAAGGGCTGGATGCGCCCCTCGGAGGCGACCCCATTAAAATTGCAGAAAACACAATGCGAAAGCTGGTAAGTTACCTTTCTGCCGGGCCTGTAATCGCCATCGTTATTGAAGGCGCTCATGCCATTGAGAACGTCCGCAAAATCAGGGGAGGAACAAACCCATTGACCGCAGATATTGGTTCAATCACGGCGGACTTGACTATAGATTCCTATTTTGTGTCCGACGATGCGGACCGCGCAGTAAGAAATCTGGTTCATGCTTCGGGCAACACTGGTGAGGCAGAAAGAGAGATTAAGTTATGGTTTGATACTAATGAAATTCATGATTATGACTTGGCAATAGAGAAGATTTTGTATGATAAAGACTGGGAGAAAACTCGCGAGAAACTTGTTGAGGCTTAATTAATACGCCCCTTCAGTTTCCTTGAAGTTGGGTTTTATTTTTATTTACTCCACCCTTTTGTTCCCTCCTTACGCCCCCTTTTGTCCCCCTCTGAATTAGAGGGGGAAACAGGGGGAGTACTTATGGGCTGCCAGTCGCCGGCCCAAACCTCGCTCCTGCATTGTCGTTGTAAAGCTTTCTTGCTTGACTTCTTAGCTTATTTAGTGTATAAAATACTCAATAACAGTCTCCCGGGGTAATGCCCGGGAGTTTTTTTGTCTAGCTCAACATATCTTCTTATATCGTCGAATAGAATATATTTCCCACGCTTTATTTCCCACGCCATGTTTTGCCTGAAGCTAACAAAAATAATTTTCTTTTTCTTCTCTAATACATACTTCCTTAGTTCCACATAGTCACTATCTTCCGCTTATTACGACAAAAACATCAAGATCGTCAATGTGCCTTACAACATCCAGAGCGACTTCTAAATCAACATCGCCTTTTTTAATTGTTGTGTTCTGAGTTCTTATATATTTTAAAGGTTTTGGATATATTGTTGATTGTTTTTCTAAGATGCCGATATACTTTTGAGTTTGGGTGTAACCTTTGTCCCACTTGGCTGGTATTGCTATGTGGTAGTTGACGAAGCAAATATCTAATTCCACCTTAATAAGTTTTTTGAATTTGGTTATGTCTACTTTCCAACCAGCATTCCTCTGAGCATAAAAGAAATTGGCGTTATCTACAAAAACCCCTGCTTTTAATTTCTTGTTCTTATTCATACTACTCATCAAGGTGATCCTTGAGCCGGCCCGAATCTGGCATTGCTGTTTTCGTTGTAAAGTTTTCTGATTTGAGCTGCAGAGAGAGCGTAATTATAAATTCTCACATCATCAACTTGTCCATCCAAAAAATCTGCAATTGTGCCTCTGTTATTCCATGCTCCTATTGCCATATCTGCGGCCGAGACTGTTACATCTCCAGCGATATTTGGCCCTGAGTCTTCTTGTTTAGTGTCGACATATGTTCGAAAAAGGCTATTAGTGCCATCTCTCACTAGTCCCACAAGGTGCCAGTTGCCGTCGTTAATTGCAGTCGTGCTGTCATCACTATAAGAGCCACCGCTTGCATCGCGCACGAATACCCTGAAAAGATTTTCTGAACCGGCAAGATTTACTTCGAACTGGAACCCGGGATCGTTCGCACCCGCTTCGTCTAACGTACCAAGTATAAAATCATCAGCAACAGAGGTAGTTTTTACCCAAGCAAAAACGCTAAAGTCCCCAGTACCAAAGCTAGGGGAAAAGTTTGAGTCCACATAATCATCACTGCCGTCAAAATCCAAGGATGCATTAAACTTGCCTGTCACGCCGCTGCCCCAGGCGGTAGAAGAAGTTGCGCAAGTGCCAACCATATCTTCGCCCGTAGCACCTATTGTAATTGTGCCGTTATAACCATTACCTGATGCGTCATTAGCTGTAGTTCCAGAGCATTCATTAAATCTCCACCAGCCAACTGGTCCGCCGCGGTTGTAGTCATAAGCGACTTGAGCCGCTGAGCGGGCATAATTATATATTTTAACTTCATCAAGACTTCCTTCATAAAGTTCAGTAGAGTTGCAGGAAGCACCAGATGTATATCCGCAGCCTAGCGTGTATCCGGTTGTGCCGAAACTTATGTCATCAAAGAATATTAAATCACTAGAACTGCCAGTGGTATAACTTAAACTTTGTCTCACTCCGTCTAAATATAAAGTATGTGTCGATGAACTTAATGTGTATGCTGCATGGTGCCAACTGGTTTGGCTACCTGAAAGTGTGGCTGAGAATTCAAGGAATTCAGATGTCCAAAATCTTACAGTATTATCTGAAAGTTGATAGACTATCACCATTGAGTCCGCACCTCCAGTACCAGCCCCAAACATGTTTTGCCAGCCGTCTCCAGTGTCATTGGGTTTGAACCAAAACTCAATCGTTCCTTCAGAATAACTGTCAAAAATATCATTACCCAAAAGAACATGCGTATCACTGCCAGTTGGATCTCCATTGAAATAAACTGAAGACCCATATTTACCAGTTATCCATGTTGCCTGGTTTTGTAAAGTCCCCGTGTTGCCATTGCCACTTCTATCCTGAGCCGAAGTTCCAGTGTTGTCGTCTAATCCCCACCAGCCAACAGGAGGATTTCCTGCACCTCCTGAGACTTGGGAGGCTTCGTCACTTCCCACTCCAAAGTTCAACACTCCACCAAAGTTTGCATCAATCTTGATTTGATCTGAAGCTAATTCAGAAGAATAAACTTTGAACTCGTCAATTTTACCATCAAAAGTTGCTGTACCTCCGGTATTATTACCTATATTAAGGGCACTCGTATCTGCGCTATTTGGCCCAACACCATTTGTTGAACTTCCCATTGCTATTCCATTAATCCAAACCGTAATTTCGTCATCTGCATCGTCAGTATATGAAACTGCAAAATGAGTCCATGTGGATGCCGGAAGAACGCCATTTACAGTGACAGTTGCATCAGTTGCTGAATCGAGAGTACATGTTACGTTAAATGGTGTACTGCCACCAAGTGCACAATTTGTCGTTGTCGTAGTTGTTTTATTAAATATTTGCCCGGCTGAGCCTTCACCTGCGGTATCAGGATTTACCCAAGCTGAAATTGTAAATCCGTTGAGCAGTCCGACATTCATATCTATCGGGTCAGCATTTGTTACTGTCACCACGTCATCAGTGCCGTCAAAATCAAGGCAGCCTTGATCTTTACAGTTTTCTTTTGTCCTCCATGTCGGAGCGGGTGAGAGAGAACCAGTAAGTGTCGCCTGAGTGGTGTTTTGGTTGTTTAGTGTAGTTCCATATTGTTCATTCATTTTGTAATAAATGACTTGAGAGCCAATGGGTGATCCCCCAGCCGGGTGCCCAGCATTCATGTCTTCAACTATTTGTGAGGCAGTCCGGGCGTAGTTGTAAATACGGACTTCATCAATTTTGCCATCGGTAGAGTCGTCATTACCAGCGCCGATATACAATGTGGAGTTCGTACTTAAAGGAGTGTCCGTCGCTGATGTGTTACTGGCAACCTGGATGCCATCAACATATGTGCGTTCAATGTTTCCAGTATCATCAAAGGTGCCGGCGAAATGGTACCAGCGACCAATTACAGGCGTAATACCATAGTTTGATTCAACATACGCTGTATCCTGAGAGTTCCTAAATCCAAAAACTAATGTGTCTATAGCAGTAAACCACCAGAGGTAGTAGTTTTCATCAAAGCTAGTTCTATCTTTGTAAACGAAATTTTGTTCACTAGTTAGAGTATCTAATTTTACCCATGCCTCTAATGTGAAGGATGACGTGAGAGTAATACTGCTACTGTTAGCAATTTCAACCGAGTCGTTGACATCATCGAAATCCCCAGCCTTACCAAATTTTCCAGTGGCTCCACCCGTTGGGCCGGTTGAGTTAGGGCAGGCGTCGCCGTTATTTCCATTTCCTGACGAATCAAAAACAGTGTCAGTGGAGCAGTTATTGGTCCAGCTGCCTTCATCCATCTTCCAATACCCAACTGGTCCTGGAGCCCAGTTATATAAAGCTCTGATTTCAGCAGGGGAGAGAGTACGGTTGTATACGCGTGCTTCATCTATTCTTCCGTTTAGCCAGTCAGCGCTTCCAACATTTCCTGACGCAATCTCTAGGTTTCCAGAGGAGTTAAAGATAGAGCTGGGGATCGAAGTGGTATTCTGTCCATTTTGGACTCCATTTAGGTAAACCGTCATTGATGTGCCGGGTATATAAGTACAAGCGACATGATGCCAAATTGTGGTGGATAAAGTTGTGCTGCCGGTGGCTGTTGTTGCAGTGGTACCATTTGAAGAAATTTGCATCTCTATTTGACCGCTTGAGTTGATATAACAGAAATATGCAAATTCATTAGTGGTATACTTGGTGATTACAATTTGAGTTGCATTGTTAACGTCAAGATTTACCCATGCTGAAAGCGTAATCGCTCCGGTGATTTGCAGACTCGCGCCATTGCCAGCACCGATATAGTGGCTCGTTCCATTGAAATCTACTGAATTACCAAATTTGCCCCCTACCTGGTTTGCAGTCGTCATTGATGCCTGATAGGCTCCATTATTACTATTGCCAGAGCTGTCACAAGCATCATTTGAGCCACATGTGTTTAGAGCTGTTTCATCCATCGGCCAGTAGCCCACCAAGCCATCATTTAAAAATGCAGTGTCTGTTTGACCAAAGCGGGCGGAGACGCCACGTCTAGATCCTTCAGATGCAAATTCAGCCTTGATTTGGTCGGCAGTTTTTGCATATTGATAGATTTTGAATTCGTCAATAAAGCCGTTAATTAGCGACCCAGTACTACGATCTGCTCCGATGTAGACCGTTTGAGTGCCTGCTGTTCGAGGAGTATCTGTTTCGCTTTCCGAGTCTACTTGTTTGCCGTTTATGTAGAGCTTGATATTAGACCCGTCATAAGAGACTGTATAGTGGTTCCAGACACTGGATGTGGGCGTATTGGTATAACAGTGATCTTTAAATAAAGTATCACCGCTATTTCGGAATCCATAAACAAAAGTGGTTGTACCGGTTGAGCAAGTTGAACCATCTGCGTCTAACCAAAGATAGTAGTTAACGTTAGATGTTGCGTTTTCACCGCGCTCGATAATGTAGTCTTGATCAGTGCCTGTAGGTAAAATACTCCATTTGACCCATGCAGAAATAGTAAAGACAGTTGCGGAAAGAGTTGGTGAAGTTCCGGCTGTCAAATAATCACCAGTCTCGTCAAACCATAAACATTTTCCAGAAATACACTTATCTTCAGTTTGCCAGGTTGTACCGGTTATTGTGCCGGTATTATTATTTGAAGTTGCATCACTGGTTGTGCTCCCATATCCTTCATCAAAAGCCCAGTACCCCGCTGGTCCTTGTGTTTTTTCTTCACTCCCAAATGTTCCTTCTGCACATCCGTTTCCACAAGCAGAAAATCCGGTCAGTGATGATGCCCCAGAGCTTGCTGAAGGATTTCCAAAATACATGTAGGTATCAAAAGGTGCTACGGGCATTACATCAAAACCAACCCTGATTGTTGTTGAAGCAGAATCACACCCTGAAACAACTTGAAAGGGGAGCAGTCTTCCACCAGAATCTGTAAACCTTAAATCATCACAATCTGCCTGCAATTTGTCAGTGGTTAAGGTCGCAGTATCAACTGTCATTTCATTGTAGACATTAGTTTCCTGCGCTGTGTGGGTATCAATAGGGATTCTTTGACGATAGCCCCAGGCGTCATTGAACCACTCGGCCGATGAGGCGGACGGGCGATATAGCCCGAATACAACAATAGGGAGTATCACCAGGATTATACCGATTCCGACCCAAGTTCTTAGTTTCAGTTTTTTTAATATAATTTTTATAATCATTATAGTTATATTAGGGTGAACCAGTCGCCGGTCCAAACCTAGCTCCACTGCCTTCATTTATCATATTTTTCCTTGACTTTCTTTCCATTCATGATACAATACACTTACGAAAGAAATCGGATGGGGTAGTGGCCAGCCGTAATCAGTCGGCTCTAAACTACTCGCAAAACATCCGGTTTTTTTCATGCCTTGTTAATTAAGTTATATAGAATCAGAACTTCATTTGCTTTCACTTTTGTATCACTTTTTTTGGTTTTGTAAGCTTTGTAGACCTTCTCGTGAGCAGAAGAACTCTTTCCAATATTTTTAAAAGAAATTGATACGCCATTATAATTCCAAATAGAAGTGATTTGCACCATGAAAGACTTGATATCTATTTCATGGCCTATATATTCCCTGTCTATAATTACTTTTGTAGCTTGCGCCTCGAGAATGACTTTTGCACACAAGACCGAGAAAGTAAAAAGTCTAAATATAAGTGGTCTATTCAGCTTTCTAAAGAACAACTTGAGGAGTTTTTTGTCTTTTGAGCTTATTGAGACAACCAGGCTTGAACCATTCGAAATGGCAACGTAAGTTGTCTTATTTGTGTTTTCTATCTTAATCGACTGATCAATTTG
>Ga0209542_10011784_pt1 | contig 15443 bp, 7 predicted proteins | sample RifCSPhighO2_01_FD_184028 | JGI IMG/M metagenome (GOLD analysis project Ga0209542, IMG submission 184028) | Soil microbial communities from Rifle, Colorado - Rifle CSP2_plank highO2_0.1 (SPAdes) (version 2) | ecosystem: Environmental > Terrestrial > Deep subsurface > Rock core/Sediment ... | reverse complement strand
CTTTTATTTTCTCGTATGTTGCTTTCCCAACAATCTTGCGCTCCAAAAGTTCTTCTACTTGACCATATGGCCGGCCGTCTATGATTTTCCCCGCTGTGACAGGCCCAATTCCCGGCAGCTTCTCCAGCTCTCCTTGCGTCGCGCTATTTACTGAAACCAAACCGCCCGAACCGCCTCCCGCAGAGCGGGATCCCGCTTCGCGGTACATGCTTTCCCCTTCTGTCGGTACGTAAATCTTTTGTCCATCTGAAATTTTGGCTGCAAGATTTATGGCTTTTCTATTTGCATCCGAAGTTAACCCACCGGCCGCAATTAGAGCATCCTGCACACGTGCATCTTGAGAAAGTTCATAAACCCCCGGTTTTATTACCTCTCCTTCAACGTCAACTTTAATTTTCGAACTTTCCACGCCTGCCACATCCTCTCCTTTTTCGAATTTTATTTCAGTCTGTTTTGCTCCTAAAATCTGTATCAGACCAATACCTAAGAACATCAACCCAACCAAAAACAAACCCAAAATCAAGAAGTTCTTCTTTCCAAACTCGATTAACCTGTCCTGAAAAGAAGTTTGCGAACTATCCATAAGGATAGAATATAGAATAAAAAAATAAGAAGCAAGCATTAAATCCCGTTTTCAAAATTCTCGCATTTGCAACCAAGAGCGTTAAGTTTTTGAGAGCGAACGCGTCAGGGGGATTCCTCGGCCACGCCAAAGGCGGGGATCGAGGAGGGGGTGAAATCACCCGACAAGTGAGCGAACAAAAATAGCTCGACTTGCAAGCGAGAGAGCTTTTGCTACTTTTGGCGGCGCAAAAGTAGAAGAAAAAAGTATGCCTGCCCGCCTCTGGCGGGAATCAAGAGGCAAGTTTTGTTCCAAGATATACTGCTAAAGCGTCCGCGTCCTCACCCCGAACAAGCAATCTTCCGCCGCTCCTTTTTTTTCGAAGTATATAAAAAACAGATACCGGACAATCAGGCCCCAAATATTTTCTTGCCACATCTGGTCTGATGGGTATTCCTCTTTCTTTTAAAAGTCTTCCCACATGCATATACGCATCGTCGTTCTCAATATTTGTCGTTGGGATTTTATCAGACACTCTTCCCAATACCTCTACAGGATCTGTTCGAAACTCATCAAATAAAGAGTGGGCAAACGCACCTATTGTTCTTTCATGATTATTGAGCACAAAGAAGTAGTTTGGTGTTTGCTGCTCTCCGTTTTTGTCTGTAGAATGGTACTCTAAACGCAGCACAGGAATGCCTAACTTTTTTAGGAACCGATATGCGGCAGATTCACTTCTATTAATAAATACTCCCTCACCCCGGGCAGCTTTTCCAAGCGGGACAAGGACTCCGGCTTTTTTTAGAGCCCTGCTCACGCCAAGCCTATTATGCTTCTCTATATCCTCAAATATTTCGAGAATCCGTCTGTCATCAAATAATCCGTTTGCAAGAAAGTACAGGTTTTCCCGGTACTCTTTCCCTAGTGCCTCTGCGAGATAGGGAACAGCTATCCCTTTCGATCTATAGTTCGAAAGCACCCAAATTGAAGCTCCCGTCTCCTTCTGAATCTCTGCATTGCTTTTTCCTGCCAATACTGCGTCTCTTACCTCACGCATTCTACCACCGTGCGCTTCTGATCTTCGTATACTCTTATGAAAAGAATCTGGTTTTTTTGTAGCAAGACTAGCTCGCGGGAAAGCTTCTTTTAGAGCAGCGGGCGCTGCGTCGTAAGATTGGACGACCAACTCTTCTACAATCTGACGGGTCCTTTCTCTTGTAATTCTATAATTCGCCCCTGTTTCTTCTAGGACTGCTCCTGTCCCTAGGTGCTTTCCTAGAATTTCCCAGTTTCGTACCTCTTGTTCATCTATGGTTCCATTTTTAATCTGAATGCGAAACGGCTTTGGCGGATTTTTTAAATCAATAGGAAAAGAGAGTGCGGAAAAAAAGGCTTGAGCGTTTTCAAAGGACGGCGATGGCAAAACAGGTGCTGGGATTCCTTCTGCCAAGATTATTTCACTCTCCGGCTCTTTTTTTAATTTTGGCTCTTTTATTATGCGTGGAGCCTGTTCGGCAAACATAGTGGGGAAATTATATACTCCTTACGAGATCAAATCAATATTATAAGTTAAATCACGAAATTAATAATCCTTCCGGGGACGTGGATTACTTTTTTTACAGTTGAGCCTGACACATATTTTTTCACTTCTCTTCGTGCGAACGCTTCGACTTCTTCTTTTTTATCCATACTCGAACTATCAACCGTGATTTCTCCTCTCCTCTTGCCATTAACTTGAACCACGACATTAACTTTTTCTTGAACCAGGTACCTCTCGTCATATTTTGGCCAGGCTGACTCGTGAATCGTCCCATCTCCTAATTTTAAGCTCTCGAACAATTCTTCTGTAAAGTATGGTGCAAAAGGAGCAAATAGCTTAAGGTACGACATCGCGGTATCTTTGGACCATGAATTCGAGTCTCCTGAAATAAAGTTATAAAACTCCATGAATTTAGCTATAGCTGTATTATACGAGAAGCTTTCAATATCTTCTGTCACTTCTTTTATGGTTTTATTTATCATTCGAAGGGTATCCCCTTTGTCTTTATCGAACCCTTTTGTAGCAAACAGTTTCCAAACACGACGAACAAAGCGGTTCATTCCTTCGATCCCCGTGTCTCGAAAGTCTCCCCCGTGATCAAATGGTCCTAAAAACATAAGATATAATCGTAGTGTATCTGCGCCGAATTTCTTAATGTAATCATCAGGCACTATAATATTACCTCGACTTTTACTCATTTTTGCGCCTTCCGAGATCAAGAGTCCGTGGGCATAGAAACGCGGAAAAGGCTCCTCAAAAGGTAAAGCTAGATCTTGGATATTGGATATTGGATATTGGATATTAGATTTCGATCCGTTATCCGTTATCTGTGATCTGTTATCTAAATTCAGATCATGTAATACCATTGCGACAAAACGAACATACAAAAGGTGTAGCACCGAGTGTTCTGCTCCGCCAATATAGATTGCTACAGGACACCATCGCCTTATGACCGAAAGGTCATAAGGAACCATTGACAATTGACCACTGACAATTGACTGTTGATGTTTTTTGATACTTTGCGAACTATTCGTCTGTTTTTTTTCATTCCCAATGCTTAGATACCTAAGGTAATACCATGAGCTATCTAAAAATGTATCAGAGACATCCGTTTCTCGTCTTGCTTGATTATTACAGGACGGGCATTTAGTTTCATAGAACTCCGGGTGATTTGCTAACGGCGAAGTCCCCGAACCCTCGGGACGCCAGTCCTCTACATCGGGCAGAAGAACAGGAAGTTGATTCTCCGGGACTGTCCACCATCCAGGCATGTCTTCGCGCTCTCCGCGGCCATTTTTTTCGCAGGTCGGGCAAAAAATCATTGGAATCGGCGGCCCCCAGTATCTTTGTCTCGAAATCAACCAATCTCTGAGATGATAGTGAACAGATTTCCCTCCGAATCCTTTTTCCGACAGCCAATTCATCATTTCTTCAATTGCCTCTAAATTCTTAAGGCCGTTCAAAAAATCCGAATTAATATGCACTCCGTCTCCGGCGTATACAGTTCCAAAGTCAATTCCGGCAGGACTAAATTCTAAAGCAAAAGAGTCTCCTTTTCTGATTCTCTCAAAATCCTGTTTTGATCCTATCCCGGCTTTTTGAAGCAAAAAAGCTACTTTTTCTTTATTTTCTATATTAATATCATATCTTCTTAGGGTAGGCGTCCAATATTCCATCTCCTTTCCCATCTTTCGAAGTTCTTGGGCAATATCAGATCTGTCTTGATCATCTATATGAACCCTCAGAATGTCAGCCGTCTTTGGCTGCTCGATTACATACCTTATCGATAAATCAAACTTCTTGGCAAATTCAAAATCTCGATCATCATGAGCCGGAACGGCCATAATGGCACCCGTACCGTAACTTGCCAGAACGTAGTCTGCAATAAAAACGGGAATTTCTTCATTGTTAACAGGATTAATTGCCCTTATTCCCTTTAGCTGAACCCCAGTTTTATCCTTCATCTGACCCCTCTCAAAATCTGTTTTACTTTGTGTCTCTTTGATATATTTGTCAACCTCGCTCCAATTCTTAATTTTAGATTTCATCACCTGAACTAATTCATGTTCCGGGGCCAAAACCAAAAAAGTTGCTCCGAATATCGTATCAGCACGAGTAGTTATAACCTTTACTCTTATATCGCTACCTACAATAGGAAAATCTATCTCTGTATCCTCTGATCTTCCAATCCAAAGCCTTTGTGCGATCTTTATTTTCTCCGGCCAATCAATCTGGCTCAAACCATTAAGAAGTGCATCAGCATATGCGGTAATTTTGAAGAACCATTGTTCGAGGTCGCGCTTTTCGACAACTGACGAACAACGCTCGCATCTTCCGTCAATTACTTGCTCATCTGCCAAAACTGTCTTATCTGACGGACACCAATTGACCTGGGCTTTTTTGCGGTAAGCCAACCCTTTTTTAAACATTTGGACAAATATCCACTGTGTCCATCTATAATAATCCGCATCATAAGTTCCTAATGTTCGGGTCCAGTCATAAGCGTTTCCGGTCGCGCGCAGTTGCCGGTAGAAGTTTTTCTCCGATATCTTTGCTTGTTCTCGTGGATGCTTCCCGACCTTAATTGCGTAGTTCTCGGAGTGTATTCCAAATCCATCAAGACCGATTGGTTCAAAAACGTCTTTACCTTTCATTCTCATGTATCTACCATGGATGTCGGCACCAGTGAATGCATACATATTTCCTATATGAAGGCCCTCAGCAGACGGATACGGAAACATCATAAGGGTATAATAGGGGTTCTTGGCGTTTTTAAGATCCGGCGAAAAAACCCTATTCTCCTCCCAGTATTTTTGCCACTTCGACTCAATCTCCGAAGGCCTATATTCCGATTTGTCTTTATTCATAGGTAGTTTGTCCATAGGTAAATTATATAGCTTTGTAAGTATTTAAACAATGGATTTTTACTCGATACTCTATATTCAATACTGTATACTATAGATATGAGATTTTTCACTCAATCAACCACCCTGCTTTTGGCATCGGCAATTGTTTTAATTATAATCTCAACCCCTTTATCATCCTACATGGCGCCAATCCTGGGATTAGTCATAGCGATTTCTGTCATATTTATTGTTATTCGCCAAAGAAGGAAACCGGGCGAGGAGTTATTTGTAGGCTCAAATAAGGAAGTCTTTACTATAACTTTAGCGCTTCTGCTTTCAATCTTTTTAACCGGCGGGCTTGCTTCGAGCCTCTTCTTCCTGCTATATTTCCTTCTTTTTGGCATTGTATTCTTATTTGAACCAGGAACCGTATTTGTGCTTCTATTGGGTCTAGGAGCTGTATTCTTTCAGTCTTTGAATGAAGGAGATCTTATTTCAAACTTAATTAAACTTGGCTCTATAGTCTTTCTATCACCTATCTCCTACTTCTTTGGTCGAGAGTTTCAGCGAAGAGAAAAGCTATCTCAGGAAGTTGAGGACAAAACCGGCCAGATCCTTGAAGACACTGAGGTCCTGCGAGCTCGGAGTAAAAATGAGGACGAAAGCGAAGAGCTCGATGATATTATAGAAAAAACGGAAGAATTGCGCAAAGAAGCGCAGGACTAAATTGAAATTCTAAATCCGAAGCACTAAATCCTAAACAAATTACAAAATATAAATAGTAATGTTTCAAACACTGGATAATTGGAATTTAAATATTGTTTAGAATTTAGATATTAGATATTAGGATTTTCTGTATGAGAATATCAATACTCGGAGCTCCAATATCATTCGCATTGTTCATTTTAAGCCTGGGACTACCCGCAAATGCTCTAAGAATGAACAACAGCCAGTACATAATTCAATCGGAGATAAATTCTTTTGGCGGAAAAGCAACCGGAACTGCCGGAACAGTTACTTTCAGCGGCGGCCAGTCTCCGGGACTATACAGCGGTACAAACTACAAGGTGAGAGCCGGTTTTCAATATATATATTCAATAATCCCCTTCGCTTTTTCTATCTCAACTACTGATATAAATTTTGGGACGCTTGTTCCTGGAGAGCCTGTCACTCGGGATAACATTTTGACTGTTTCAAATGAGTCAGCAACAGGATATCAGGTAACTCTGGAACAAGATCACCCATTAAGAATATCTTCCACCAATACAGACATTCCGGATACAACCTGCGACGCGGGGAATTGCTCATATACTACGGCAGCAGCCTGGACTTCTCCACTAACCTATGGCTTTGGATATAGATGCGATAATGTTTCGGGATCAGATTGTAGCCCTAGTTTTGCCACAGCCAACTCCTATAAACAATTTGCAAGCAAGGAGGCCGGTGAATCGGCTCAAGTCGTCATGAGCAGTACAAATGTTGGAAGAAATCGACAGGGGAAAATCACTTATAAAATAAACATATCCGCAAGTCAACTTGCGGGTATATATCAAAATATAATAAAGTATATCGCCACGCCGTCAATATGAGCACGATTCTCGCGCTCATGGAAAAACCCATCACCAACGCATATACGTTTTTCCACATTTTCACGCTCAAGACTAGTTCTACCCAATTACCCTAAACTAGGGTTTAATAATTGTTAACATAAATCAATAAAATTACTCAGCGGCATTAAATTAATAATTTGTTGAAAAATCAATCTAAATTAATATGTCATCTTTTTAACACTTGCATATTTAAATTGCCATTTTTAAAAATAATTTCTTGTCTTTTTTATTGATCATTTTGATATGGTTCTAGATTTTGTCCCCTAAATATCCACATTGGGAAAGTACAAAGTCTTTCTTCAAATAAATTTCGGTAATATTTGCTTGCGGTAATTGTGAAACAGCGTTTATCTGAGTTATTATTACCGCACTGAAAGCGCCGGTATGGGTTTAGTTGGCGCTGCCCGTATGGGTGTCGTTGTCGGTATCGTACGAAAACGAAACCCTTGACCATACGAGCCGCACCAACGATACCTATACCTTTAACCCTGAAATTTTGTTATTGATTCTAAAGGGTTAATGTCTCATACTATACTCATGAAGAAACCTGTCTGGCTTTTGGCTCTTGGCTTTTGGCTCTTGGCTGTTTCCCTGTTATCCAGTATCTATTATCTAGTATCTATAGCAGGTGCGCAGGGTGATGAATTTTCCCTTGGTATTTATCCGCCAATACTTGAAATCAATGCTCAACCTCCGGCAAATATAGAAGCTAATATTTATCTCCAAAACTTAAGCGATTTCCCTCAGAATTTAAAAATTATCCTTAAATCTTTTAGACCATCCGAGAGGGGAGACGGAACCTTAAGGTACATAAGCAAAGATACAATCGAAGGGCCTGATCCTCTCATCCTTCAAAAAATAAAGGTTTACGATCAAGATATTGCCCTGGATATTCTTTCGCTTGACCCATTTGAATCCCGTGAGCTTACCCTTAAAATAAGCCTTGACAGTGGCGACCCACTTGGAGATTACTACTTTTCAGTGATCTTTGTATCTCAGGAAACGCAAGATACCGACATATCTCAATCTCAAATTCCCGGGGGGATAGGTACAAATGTAATATTGTCTGTTGGGCAAAAAGGCGTCGCGCAAGGAAAAATCAAAGAGCTTAGTATCCCACGCATCTTAAGCACCGGTCCGGTCCCAATTACTCTTCTGCTGCAAAATAATAGCACCCATTATGTTATGCCAACAGGCAGAATAATTATTCGGGATATGCTTGGGCGGGAAGCGGGTCAAGTCAGCATTCTACCCCAATATATTCTGGCTAACTCTGCTCGTTTTATGATTGATACAGATCAGGCTTCGCCATCGGCCTCGCTTGAAGAGCAAATCTTGCGATTGTCGAAAAAGCATGCTGTTCTTATCTGGCCCAAGAAGTTTCTTTTCGGACCATATACCGCTTATGCCAACGTTAAACTCTCTGAAAATGGCCCTATTTTTGAAACCAAGACTAGTTTTATTGCCATGCCTATCTACACTCTGTTTGCTATTTCTTTCTTAGCTTTCGTTCTCATTGGAGTATACCTTCGGGTAAGAAGAAAAATCTAGCCTCTGTTAACCTCGGTAAAGCGGTAAGACGATACAGCAGTAAAACAGTAATCTGTAAATCAGTAAAATTACCGTTTCACCGAATACAGTTCCACACCGGTACACTGTTCTACTGTTATACCGAATTATTAGTCTGTGGAAAATTTTTAAATTATTTTTGAGCTCAGATTTCACGCAAATCCTTAACTGGGATAAAACATATCATAATACATCAAGATTAGGAACTAAATTACTCTAGGTTATTGACATTGCCTATTATAATAGCCTACTCTTTAAAGATGGGCAATATAAATCGTATAATCCGTATAATCTCGTACGTAGACATATTACCGCATTCTGTAATAAAGATTTCCACGGATTTTAAACAGATTTTCACGGATAGGGGCAGCATCCGCGGAAATCGGCTATAGATCAGCGAAAATCGTAAAAATGAAACTGCCTGAATTATTTAGAACTTATCTTTCGTCAAAAAGACAGCTTTCTAGCGTAACTGCTAAAAACTATGCATCGGACATCCGAAAGTTTATTACTTGGTTTGAGGCGTCTTTCGGAAAAATCTTCCAAGCGAAAGACCTAACAGAAGATATTATTAGAGTTTTCCAGAAAACTCATGGAGCTAAGCTTGAAAATGTCAGTGGTCAATTGTCAATTGTCAAAGGTCAAATATCACCCCGCTCCTTTGAGCGCTACTTTTCTTCTCTTCGGAAATTTGCTGCTTTTCTTTCAGAAGAAGGATATATTGATAAAAACCCCTTCGACAGGCTAATAGCTAACAGCCAGCAGCCAATTGCCAAACAAGACCCTTGGCTCCTTAAAGATTTCAAAGACTATCTTTATGTCTATGGCGCTTCCAATCTGACAATTAAGAACTACGTAGTAGATATCGATGCCTTCACTAGCTGGTTAGAAGACGCTCTCAAAATAGATCGAAATGTATCACCAACCTACATTACAAATATCACGTCGATCACATCGGAAGTTATAGATGAATATAAACAGAGGCTCATCTATCCTCTCAAGCTCTCGCCAAAAACCGTAAACAGGAAGCTCTCGTCAATTAGAAAATATCTTGAATTTGCAGTTTCGCAAGGCCACCTGAATAAGCAACAATTGACAATTGACAACTTACAACTGACAAAAAAAACAGATTCAGGCTTGCAGCTTCAAGACATCGGGCAAACAGATAAAAGTCAGTTGTCAGTGGTTAGTGGCTCGCCTCGCGGCGAAGCGGGTCAGTTGTCAAAAATGCCGCCTGTCAGACTATTCCAGAGACTGCTAGCCCCCTATGTTCTTTTTGAAGATTTTATTGCCGAAAGATTAGCCCGATTCATCAAGAATAAAAAGCTATCGCGTAAAGCCGGGATCAGTGAGAATCAGCTAAAAATCAGCGAAGATCAAATAAAGAATATTCCCGCACGAATTCCGCTTTATAAGAAATTAATTCACCACGCAAAATATACACGACCTAACTGGTACAAAAGGTATCATAGTTATACATTCACCCATTACTTCCATTTGGCAATTCTTATTGTTTACTCTTCCGTCGTAGGATTTATGCTCTATGCTAATCTTTTCGCAGAACCTCGCCAAAAAGCTCTCGCCGGCCCAATTGCCCCAAAGAGAATCCTGTCCTTTCAGGGAAGACTTACCGACGCAAGCGACAACCCAATCAAAACCGCAACAGATATAAGATTTGGGATATATGAAAGCGAAACAGCTACGGGTTCGGCTCTTCTCTGGCAAGAAGTACACAGCGCCGTTACTCCTGATTCTGATGGCATCTTCTCGCTTCTTCTTGGAACAAAAAATGGAATTCAGAGTAGCGCGTTTCGAGACCATGATCTCCTTTGGCTTGGGATTACAATTGGAAAAACTCCAGAATTGACCCCGCGGCAAAGACTTGCCGCGGTTGCCTATGCGGCAAATTCCGAAAGTCTTCAGGGAATGCTACCTATAACTGATTCGGCTGCATCTACAACAAATGTTGTTCTTGCCCTTGATTCTTCCGGCAACTTAACAATGGGAGGTACCGCAGCCCCAACGTTTGCTGCAACCGGTGGTAGATTTAAGCTCTCAGGAACCACATTATTGCTCTCAACTGAAGCAAGTTCAAACGGAGATATAGATATTGCGCCGGACGGTATAGGAAAAATAGACCTTCAGAAACCAATTGTTAATGACACGGCCACGGGGAATCTTATAGGCGGAGCGGTTGAAATTAATGATAAAGTGGCGATTTTGGCAACCGAATCGGCAGTTGCCGCTTTTGTACTAAACAATAACACAACAGGGGGGGATATAATTGCCGCCTCATCCTCAGGAACCACAAGATTTACTCTGGCAAATGATGGAGACGTAACACTCGCCGGAGGAGATACAATTACCGCTTCCTCCCTTGCTACATTTACTACAGCCCCAACACTCGGGATGGCCTCAACAACCGCTCTCAACTGTGGTGATTGTATTGATTTTGATGATATCTCAGACTCCCCAACTCTTGATGCCACAACAGACATTAATCTCTCAACACTAGATCTGTATATAGACTTAACCTCAACAGGTGTCTTCTCCATTCGTGATGTAGCAACAGCCTACTGGACATTTGATGACGATTCAACGGTTGACGTAGTATTCCCGGCCGCAGGAACAATAGGTATTGATGCCTCAACTACTGCCAATACCACAACAGGCGGAGTGATTGATCTTAACGTTAATGCAGGTGATGCTGCTGTTATTGCTCAGAATATTGATTTCATAGCAAATACCGGAATAACAGCCGCGACAGATGTGATAGCATTAAATATTAATCTAACCCAGAATGATGCAGATGCTGACATGTTTGGTTTAAGAATCACCCAGGCAGCAACAGCAGTAACAATTGCAGGAACTGATCTTGTTGAATGTTTTATTTGCCTTGAAAACCAGGAGAACCAAGCAGCGGCTGTATCAGATGCCATCAGAATTACATCAACTGGGGCAACTGCCGGTTCAATTACAACCGGCCTTGACTTTGATACAACCGATATTACCACTGATATAGAGCTCCAGAATGGCGAAACGATTGATAACAATGTCGACGGACAAATTAATTTAAATACAGGTGTTGCAGCAACCGGTGATGGCATCTACATCGATTCGGGTGCCACAACTTCTACTGCCAATGGTCTTTGCCACAGCGGGGCGGATGCCGATAATGCCGCCTTTTCAGATAGACAAATTGTTGCTTGCGCCGGCACTGTCGACGCTGACTTTGCCGAACAGTATCCGATGGAACCTGGTTTGGAGTACGGAGACGTAGTAGCGCTTGGCACCAGAGTAGTTACTACAGACAGCGGAGAAAAGATCCTTCAGCTTGTTAAATCCCAAGAACCTTACCAGCAAAATCTGATTGGAATTGTTTCCAACAACTACAGTGATTTTGCCTCAGCCGGATACAACATCCCTAAAGAAGAAAACCCCATGCCGGTGGCTCTGGTTGGCCGCGTCTCTGTCAAAGTAACTTTAGAAAATGGACCGATTCAAAGAGGTGATTACCTTACTACATCATCTACACCGGGAGCAGGAATGCGCGCGACAAAGGCAGGGCCTGTTATCGGTATGGCGTTTGAAGCCTTTAATAGTAATGGCATTGGAAAGATTATGGTATTTGTTAAGGCAACGTGGTATGACCCTGATGTTTACCTTACAGGTACCGGAGAACTTGCAATTCAAAAGATAGGAAATCCTGAGAGTGATCCATTGTTCATGGAAAACTCATACCTTCTTATCAAGAAGGAGGCAGACGGAGCCGAGTCTGCACTTTCCCGTATCGGCGCGTTTGCGAAAGTGGTCGCGGGAAATATTTCGGCTGGATTTATTAGAACTCAAAGCATTGTCTCTCCGCTCGCTTCAATCGATCGCGTTCGAACCAATGTAATTTCACCCTTGGCGCAGGGTTCTGAAATCTCAATCACCCTTAATGATTCTAAACTTGAGATACACGAATCATCCGCGTCCGATTCGGCAGTAGTCGCATCAATCGACAATTCGGGAAATGCCACATTTTCAGGTACGTTAACAGCTAAGAGTCTACAGACTATAGATGCTTTAATCTCAGGGGAATTAGCAGCCGATAATGTGAGTGCTAACGAGGCAAGTATTTCTGGCACTCTATACGCGGATAAAATTGTCGCGAACAATATCGAAGGACTTGAAGCCCGGATCGCAAGCGTAGCCGCACAATCAGTATCGAGTATACAGTATACAGCCCGCCCCGCTTCGCTAGGCGAGGCCGGGGTATCCAGCGAAAGCGCAGATACAACCGCATCTATACTCGATACTGAATACTCAATACTGAATACTGATTTTGTAGATATACAAAATCTTTCTACAGACTTCGCTACATTTCGAGGCGGTTTGATATCCTTCGGCCCTACTACCCTTGCGCAGGCAACGGTTCTTGACAGCTTATCTATTGGGACATCACTTATAATAGGCCCCAATTCGATTGACACACTTTCGCAGATATTTGAAATTCAACCATTGAAACAAGGGGCAATTTCATTCATGGCAGGAGCAGTCCGAATTGAAATTGATGGCACACTTAAAGTGATAGGCGATGCTGAATTTGCCGGCGATGTAACGGTCGGGGGGAAATTGTCAGCCAATATAGTTTCTCCCCTGTCAGATGACCCTCTTGTCATTGCACGTTCGGAAGAAGTCTCTACAAATTCTGCTCTCCTTGACATTCAAGGCTCTGCTAGCATCTCAGGCGCTCTAACATCACGTAAGCTTAACCTCGCTTTTGCGGAGCAGGCATTCGCTACCTCAGACATAGAGGCAACTGCGAGCGGTTCTGCGGGAACTGCATTTTTGAAACAATATCGAAATGAAATTACAATCAAAAATCCAAATGTAACTGAAAAATCCTTAATTTATATAACCCCGGTTGGCAACACTAATAATAAAGTACTTTACATCTATCGCCAAGTACCGGAGAATTCAAACATTGAAGGGGTGGAAGGGTCATTCACGGTTGGCGTCAATTCTGCCTCAACCGTAACAGACATCAAGTTTAATTGGATCATAGTCAACTAAACCTTGACATTTATTTAAGCGGTTTGTTAAAGTTAATGAATATTTGAATAAATGAAAAAGAGCATTGAATTTATTGACATTCTATCTACGGTTATAATATCTATTACTGTCTTCCTACTTCCTGTCTTTTTCTTAACAAATACAACGGAGATTTTTACTCTTCCTAAACAATTTCTCGTAATACTTGCGAGTGCAATTCTTCTTATTGTTTGGGGCCTCAAAATTATTATTGAGAGAAGAGTTGTTCTAAACGGTAACCCGCTTAATCTTCCCTTGGTGATTTTTGGAGCAATAATTCTTATATCTGCAATTCTTTCAAGGAACAGATTTGACAGTTTAATTCAGACAGTGCCAGTTGTTTTTGCAATCATTCTATTTTTTCATATAGTAAATTTTGTCCGCGACCGGAAGAATTTTTCAATTATACTTTCGGCTCTTGTTTTAGGCGCTGCCGTCTCCTCTCTTATCACAGTTCTATATTACTTTAAGCTCTATCTCCCTTTTATAAATATTCAAAACCAGTTTTTTAATTCCTTAGGATCGGTAATTCAACAGTTAATTTACCTTGTCCCGGTTCTTATCTTCTCTCTCTTCTTTCTTGCGAAAAAAGCAGGATTTCCAAAAGTAAAAATCTCAATTGATCTCATCAATGATTACAGTTTTTTTGTCAATCTTTTATCCTCAGCTGCTATATTGGCCGGAATCGCGGTAGTTGTCTACCAAATAATCGCCTTACCTAATAAACCTATCTTACTTCCGTATATATATGGCTTTCAAACCGCGGCGGCAACAATCACTCAGGACGCTCAAAGGTTTATCTTATCTTTGCTTTTTGGGTCTGGATATGGCACCTTTGCCATAGATTTTACAAGGTTTAAACTTCCATCATTCAATTTGGAGCAAAACATCTGGAATTTAACCTTTTCCTTTTCATCCTCGTATTTTCTTGAGTTAATTGCAACCACAGGGTTATTGGGAGCAATCTCCTATCTTGGCCTTGTTCTTAGCATAATAAAAATAAGAGTTGTTAATAACCCTCTGTTTGCTGCTTTATTTATTATCTTGGTAGCGTCTTTTATACTGCCTTTTAACTTTGCCGCTATAGCTTTGGTTACGATTCTTTCCGGAATGTTTGTCGCTTTTCTTAATATATCGCAAGATAAACGCGTTTATGATACGGCGATGTCTTTGGTCTCAACAAAATCGGGCGGATTTTCGCTTGAAACATCCCCGGAGAATCACCATGCGCGCAATGTAAGTCCGGTCTTTCCGGCTCTCGTGCTTCTATTAATTCTTATTTTTATAGGTTTCGTTGGATTTTACAGCGCAAGATTTGTGATCTCGGATATTAAATTCGCCGAGAGCTTGAGGCAGGCAAATACAAACGCGCAAAAAACATACCAACTTGAAAGCGAGGCTATAAGGGACTTTCCATACAGATCTGACTATCATAGAGTCTTTTCCCAGATTAATCTGGCTCTCGCAAATTCATTAGCCCAAAACATACAAAGAGGCTCTCCAAGCGCGGAAGTCCAAAGAAGCATCACTACTCTTCTTCAGCAAAGTATAAATTCCGGACGTAATTCCGTTATACTTTCACCGCTTTCATCTCTTAACTGGCAAAATCTTTCACAAGTCTATAGATCTTTGATCAATGTAGGCCAGAACGCGGAACAATTTGCAGTCGCGTCCATGGATCAAGCAATAGCCCTTGATCCTTATAATCCTCAACTTTACATCCAGCGCGGCGGAATATATTATCAACTAAGACAGTTTGATGCCGCGCAGCAACAATTTCAAATTGCAGTAAATCTTAAACGAGATTTTGCCAATGCTTACTACAATTTAGGGCACGCGCTTGAGGAAAAAGGTGATCTTAAGAACGCGCTGGCAGCTTATCAGACGGTAAAACAACTATCTGCCGGAAACCAAACCAATCTTGATAGAATTAACGCGGAAATAGCGAGCCTTGAGGCAAAAATTGGAAAAGCTGCGGCCTCCGTAGAGGTCGAGCCCGAAACCAGTCAAACTCCGCTTTCAATCTCAAGTCCGTCTGCTAAGTTACCTCCACAAAAACCTCCAATTAAGATCTCCCCTCCACCAGGAGAAGAAGGGGCAACAGAATCAGCACAGTAAAGCAGTGACTAGATACTAGTGACTAGGAATTGCGAACATTATCTCTATTTACTAGTTACTCCCTGTTTTATTGACTTCCCCTAGCAATTTCTGATAAGCTACCCTCTGGTAATACTACAAAT
>Ga0209542_10011783_pt1 | contig 15443 bp, 25 predicted proteins | sample RifCSPhighO2_01_FD_184028 | JGI IMG/M metagenome (GOLD analysis project Ga0209542, IMG submission 184028) | Soil microbial communities from Rifle, Colorado - Rifle CSP2_plank highO2_0.1 (SPAdes) (version 2) | ecosystem: Environmental > Terrestrial > Deep subsurface > Rock core/Sediment ... | reverse complement strand
GCACAATGCTATTTTGTGTACTCGTAGTATAGCATACTTTTCGTCCCTCCCTGTGGACAGAGCCGCAGCCCCGTACCAAGTATCGGTAAGAGCGCAATACATCTGCATACGCGAAGATACTCTCCCTCCTTGCACCGCCGCTCAAGATATGCTACAATGACCTCGGTGCGTGAGAAATTTTTCGGTACATTCATCAAAACGGCTCGCGCGCCAGGTCAGCGGTACTCAAACACCGCTGATTTTAAAAGTCCTTAAAACCAATACAAAATCGTAGTGCGTGACGATTTTGCCCATTCTTTCCTATGGAGAATGCCGCCATCGCACGCCCTTCATTCCCTTCTGTCCGTAAAATCATCGCACTCTTCACTGCCACCGCACTCCTTATGATGCTCGTTGCCGTGACCTTCGTGTATAAACAGTATAAACCGAAGATAAACCAGAAAGGCGCAAAACAGGTGATCGCCCAGCACATACAATGGTAAACGCGCGCATGCCTTCCTTCCCCGTAGCAGGGGATTTTTTATTTTTGTATACTATAACCCTATGACGCCTCTTACCAAAACGGAACGCCGCGCACGGCGGCGGGCCAAGCGAAAAGTGAAACTCCATGCGGGCGGCACCCTGGGCGGTCTGCGCACCAAGCTGGCGGTTACCAAAGGGTTCAAAGGCACGTCGCGGCGGCTGGCACAGACGCCCCGCACGCATACCTCCTGACCCATGACTCCTCATTCGTCACGTACCCTTCCCCCGCTCATCGTCATCCTCGGCCCCACCGCGTCCGGCAAAACGGACCTGGCAGTGGAGCTTGCGAAGGAATTCAATGGCGAGATCATCAACGCCGACTCGCGGCAGGTATACCGAGAAATCGACATCGCAAGCGCAAAACCAAAACTAACGACTAACGACTATCAACTAACTACTTACCACGGCGTTCCCCATCATCTCTTTGATGTGGCACGCCCGGATGAAGAATTCAATGTTACCCATTTCAAAAATCTTGCCGTAAAAACAATCTGCGAGATACATGCGCGCGGCAAGCTCCCCGTGCTCGTCGGCGGCACGGGATTATGGATCGCGGCGGTCGTGGATAATTTTATTTTTCCCGACGTTACGCCGAATCCTGAATTCCGAACACACCCCACAATCCCCTCTCGAGAGGGGTCGCTAAGCGACGAGAGCGTCTCGGTGGACGCCCAGGGGGGTGCGTCGCCAACCAACGAACAACTCTACCAACAACTCATCGCCAAAGACCCCGACGCCGTAGACTTCATCAATCCCAAAAACCGCCGTCGCATCATCCGCGCGCTTGAAGTAATAGAAGCGACCGGCATACCGTTCTCCGCGCAAAGAAAAAAAGGCCCTCCCCTCTCCCATACGCTTATGCTCGGGCTGACGAGGCCGATACAGGAACTGGAAGAGAGAATCGCCGCGCGCATCAAAGAGCAATTGAACGATGGCTTGGAAGAGGAGGAGAGAAAATTATTTTTAAAATACGATGCCCGCCTTCCCGCGCTCTCTTCCATCAGCGTGCGCGAGTGGAAAGCGTATTTCGACGGCGCGCAATCCCTTGCAGAAACACTCGCGCTCATACGGCTGCACAATCGCCAATACGCCAAGCGCCAGATGACGTGGTTCAAGCGCGACAAAAGAATCCATTGGATAGAAAATAAAGAAGAGGCTGTTGGCCTCATTCATAAATTTCACTCAACCGCATAGCGATACTACTTCCTCTTCAATGTACATTGGTCATTTACACATTCAGGGGAATGGGCGACTGCAGGGCACCTGTACTGACACGTCATTGGGTACCGCTTCAATAATATACGAATATAGGACGCGCGGGATTTCCGTACCGCTATCTGGCAACCGAGCGGACACTGACCATCAATCACGGTACAATCAGATGTTTCGGTACAAGACTGCGCCTGCCTCACTTGCCACTCAATAATGGGCTTTCGTTGTAAGGAGATGGCAATAAAAAGAATGGCGAATACGGTACATGCGGCAACTATTATGAGTATTTTTTTCATAAACCTTTCTACACTATCTAAGGCAATACTCAAGAAAGTTTCTCTCTTAACAGGCTCTGCACCAACTGCGGATCAGCCTTTCCCTTCATCGTCTTCATCACCTGCCCTACCAGGTACATAATCACCGCGTCTTTGCCCGCCTTAAACTGTGCGACGATCTTCGGATTAGCATTGATCACTTCATCCACCGCCTTCCCCAATATTGCCACATCCTTCACCTGTCCTCCGCCCAGCGTTTCCAGCAGCGTGTGCGGATCATCTCCCGTCTCCACCATTTTCGCCAGCAATTCCTGCGCAATGGTCGAGGAAATCGTACGCTCGTAGATAAGCGTCAAAAATTCGGCAAAATCCTCCGGCGTCACGCGCAGGCCTTCATACGTCTCTCCCCGCGCGGCCAACACGCCGCCCAATTTTGACGTCAGCCATCCTGCCGTGAGCCGGCTCAATTTCTCTCCTTGTGTCTCCCACACTTCCGCTTCATCAAGCTCCCCGGGAAGCGCGGTGAGCCATGCAATCAGCTCGGAAATGACTTTTTCGGTATAATCGGCGAGGCGCTCGTCTGCGGTGAGCGTACGCGCGTCAAGAGGGGAGAAACGGTACTGCGCCCCAAACCGCTTCCGCTTCGCCTGCGGAAGTTCGGGAATTTCCGCCCGCATGCGCGCAATCTCTTCAAGAGAAAATCTCAACGGCGGAATATCCGGCTCGGGAAAATAACGGTAATCCTCCGCTTCCTCCTTGCTTCGCTGCAGTTCCGTCACGCCTGTCGCGTCGTTCCACCCCCTTGTTTCTTGCACGTGCGGGTACTCCCCTTTCTCCAGCAGTTCACTCAATCTCCTCTGCTCGTATTCCAGCGCGCGCTCCACTGCGCGGAAGGAATTCAGATTCTTAATCTCAATCTTCGTATTCAACTCGCCCACGCTATCTGCGCTCATCTGCGCATCTATCTGCGTTGATCTGCGCACCGATATGTTGGCGTCACAGCGCAAGTGCCCTTTCTCCATATCCGCGTCAGATACTTTGAGTGTGCGGACAATGGCGCGCAACTCCTGCAAATAGGCCTTCGCTTCTGCCGGCGTGCGTATATCAGGCTCTGACACTACTTCCATCAATGGCGTTCCTGCGCGGTTGAAATCTACCAACGTCGCATTCTCTGCGCCGTGAAGCAGCTTTGCCGTGTCTTCCTCGATATGCAGCCGGGTAATTCCGATTCTCTTTGCCTCTCCCTGCCCCATCTCAATCTCCAGCCATCCCCGCTGGGATAGCGGCTGGTCATACTGGCTGATTTGATACCCTTTCGGCAGATCGGGGTAGAAGTAATGCTTGCGGTCAAATTTTGATTCGGGCAATACTGCGCAATTGAGCGCCAACGCGGTTTTCACAGCCATTTCCAGTGCCTGACGATTTGGCACGGGGAGCGTCCCCGGATGCCCCATGCACACCTCACACACCGCAGTGTTCGGCGGTCTCTCCTCTCCCCGATTATCGCATCCGCAGAACATCTTCGATTTCGTCTTTAATTGGACATGGACTTCAAGTCCGATGATAGTCTCTACTGACATAATTTTTTATTGAGAAATAATATCAACTACCTCTATGACTCGTTCCGTTATCGTGCGCTGCTTGAGATAATGGATCTTACTTGACGGGACATGAAATATCTCAAACCCCCTTTTGATTCCCTCCTCTACTTTCACTTGATATTCCTCACTTTCTTTACGCATACCATCTGCGATAAGCGGAATAACACCTAAGGAAAAATAAATAAAAAGATCTATTTAAGGATACATAGTGTCGTGCCATGCCGGCAAGCAAGGGTTCAAATTTAAAGTCTTCTTCCGTGTTCCGCAATGCCAAGTAATACGCATAATTATCGAGCGCGGATCGGTCACACACTACCACGGCATGCTGGTCAAGAGTCGTATTGTGTTTGGGGTCAATTACACTCCACGAATTCATATTCATCAGGCCAAATGCCCCTACGCCGTACTTCTCGCATACCCCTTCAGGATCGCCATAACCGAATGCAGGAGACTGATGACGCACCCCTTCGGAAAAGTATATCAAATCCGGTCTCTGTTTTCTCATTTCCTCAAAAAATACCGTCGTTTTCCCGGTCCCGTGCGAACCGATAAGAGCAATAACCATGGGGGTAACTACTCAGGTTCTTTGACAAGACTACCCTTGAAAAATGAGAGAAAAAGGAGTATACTGGCACGCATATATGACGCCTGTGCTCCTCCGGCAGCGACTTCACGAGTTCACTCATGAACAGCTCATTGATGTAATCTGTGACCAGGTTGTCCAGATTGAAACGCTGAAGGCCGAGATCGCGCGCTTGAAGAAGGACGGCTCCACCAGTTCCAAACCTCCTTACCACCGATCGGAAGCCGAACCGCACCCAGTCCTTGCGGCAACCAAGCGGCAAATCATCCGGCGGCCAACCGGGGCACCGAGGAACCACGCGCCCGCAGGTGGACAATCCCGACGTCACGATTTCCTGCCGGCCGCACCAGTGCGCGCGCTGCAGCATGGATTTAACTGATATACCCGGTACACGCACGGGTATGCGTCAGGAAGCCGACATTCCGCCGGTCCAAGTCGCTATCACCGCCTACCAGCAGGAAGAAGTCGTCTGTCCGGGATGCGGGAAGCGTAATCAAGGATCGTTCCCTGCAGGTATCGTTGCGCCCTTCCAGATCGGTCTCAATCTCAAGTCGTTCGTGGTGTACCTCAACGTGGCGCACCACATCCCGTTTGAACGGCTCACCGGCATCCTCTCCGACCTCTTGTCGGTACGCATCAGCCAGGGTACGGTTGATAATACCCTCACCGATGCGTACCGCGTAGGCGCGTCCCTTGCTGCCGAGATTCTCCGAGCCGTTAAGCGGGAATCATGGGCAGGATCGGATGAAACCGGCACGCGCGTGAACGGCGATACCTGTGGCAGTGGACGTGGCAGAATCTTGCCGGCACCTACTACGCCATCGAACCGAGCCGTGGATACGACGTGGTCAAGGCACACTTTGGCGAAGACTACGCGGGCAAGCTCCTCCACGACTGCTGGTCGGCACAGAATAATACGCCTGCCCGCGCTCACCAACTCTGCCATCCTCACCTGCTGCGCGACCTTCAGTTCTGCAGGGACGCGGAACGAAGCCGGTGGGCAGGCACCATGACGGACTTCCTGCTCGAAACGGAACGGATCCGCGATGAGCTGTGGTCAGAAGGATATGAATCGAATCTTCGGGAACAGACGATTCAATCCTATCATCAACGATTCCAGCGATTGATCCGCGGACGGGTGAAGGGGAAGGAATCCCGCACGCTGCAGAAACGCTTTCAGAAACATTCCGACAAGATCCTCACCTTCCTGTCCGATCCCGAACTTCCCTTTCACAACAATTCCTCGGAGCAGGCGATCCGCAACGCCAAGCTCCACAAGAAGATCTCCGGCGGCTTCCGCAGCGAACGGGGAGCCAGACGGCACGCCGTCCTCCTCTCCATTATTGAAACCTGCAAGAAACGCAGGATGGACATCCTTGGTTCGCTCAAGCTCATGCTACAGGGGAAGCTGTCGTTTCAAGGTCCTTGAAGATCGCCGCCGTCTGTTCAATTCATGGTCATGGTGCAACGACCTCTCTCATTTGGTTAATGTGTATTGTCTTGTAAAAGAACCTGAGTAGTTACCCATGGGGAGATTATTTTATCAACCTAAAAATTTCCTGATGGATTTTTTCTTGTGTTTGATTCGCATTCACTACCTGCCACCCATACCGATTGGCTAATGCTTGATGTTTCTCACGACACAACGCGGTAAGCGCGTCCTGCCGTTCGTGAATGTGATTGCGCTCTTTTGCGTGCAGGAAGCGCTCGCCGTCGAGTAGTATTGCCGCATCTTCCTTCAATAATCCTCCGTTCATCTTCTCCAATGTCTCCAAATGCGCTCCCTTAGTCCACCCCCACGCAATCCCCGTGCCCGTATAATCTTCTGCAACCATCCATGTTCCCCTCTCCAATATGCTTCTTAACTTCGGTTCGAAATCCCTGCGGTTCTGCGCGTAAATTTTCTGTAATTCAATCTCTGATATTCCCTTCTCTATATCCTCCCTCAAAATATGATCCAATCGCGGGCCGGTGGGTTCAAGATCATAAATCGGAAACTTCATGCTCTCTGTTTCAGTACCTCTCTGCCTTAGCGCCTCAACGAGCATCCTCACCTGCGTACTTTTGCCGATGTTATTGATGCCGTAGATGACAATGAATTTCCCTCTCATAACGTTATTGCTTTCAAATAATCCCGTAACTTCTCAAGCGTCACGCGGTGCGTGCGGTGCTGAAGCATTTCATCCTCATCCATTTCCGCGTATGTCTTCGCACTGCCTGCGGGAATGAAAATCGCGTCCCATCCCCATCCCTTATCTCCCCGCGGAGCCTGCGGCATAGTACCTTCTCTCCGTGCGGTAAATGTCTTTATCTCCTTGCCATCAAAATATGCAAGAGCGGTTTCAGTGGTAATGGCGTGATTATCAAAATAATTTGCTATCTGGCACATTTTCTCCAGCGTCACTTGCTCCCAGAACCATTTAATCAAAGGACCGGGGAAACCATTTAAGCAATCCATATACACCGCCTGGTCCCATACAAATACCGGCTCGTGTGCCATTCCCCACGCTTCCCTTACCTTATGCTCAGCGATTTTTTTGACGTCACGATCCTGGATTTCGATTAAATTAAAGTCTGACGATACCAGCGAAATGCCAATGATTTTTTCCGCTTCTCGTAACTTGTTTTTATTACCGGTGACAAAATGAAGAGACATGGTAAAATTCCTATCCGTATTTCTCTAATAAAAGCTTTGCCGCCTCTTCAATCTTTTCCAATCTGAAAAAAATCAATTTATTCTGCGTCGTCACCGCAAACTCGGTGATAAGATTTTTTCCCATCACCTGCCCGCATGCATAGGCGATAACCTTCTTTTCAGCCGGACTAAAAAACTTTTTATCCCCATGCGTGTGCTGCAGATCGCGATAGTGATATGAAAAACGCGCATCAACCGTCCCCTGCCTGCTTAGATCGTTTATGGAGCCGCGCACCCCTTCCACTGTCACCCGCGTGCCTTCCGAAAGAATTGCCCCTGCTTTCTCCCATTTCCATGAGGGGTATACCACGAAGACCGCATCCCCTTCTTGCTGCTCTTGCAATTCATCCACAACCTTGCCGACATTCTTCTTCAGTACCCAGTTATCAAATACGTTCTTCCATAGCTTATGCGGGTTCGTGAGGGCTGCGGTACGAATTGTCCAGCCAACATAATCGCGTATCCTTCCAATTTTCAATTCATCAGAAAACTTCACAAACTACCACGCGGGATGCGGGAGCCGAAAACGTTCGATGAGCCGTAATCCTTGAAGAATGGTCATGGATCACTGTCTACGATAGACGACAAATTTATACTTCGCGCCGTTCTCCTCCTGCACCTCTGATTCTGTGTTCTTATTAAATTCTTGCGGAAGAGGAGGAAAGAATGTATCACAATTGAAGATGCCCTCGACCTCTGTCAGATAGATCGCTTCGCACCCCTCCATAGCGATTGCCTGCCGGAAAAGCTCTCCCCCGCCGATGATGTACGCCTTTTCAAGCGTGGCGTCCTTATCAAGCCCCGCCAGGCACTCCTCAAGCGATGAAAACCGTAGCACGCCGTCCGGCACCGGATAATTCTCGTCCCGCGTAATCACGCAATTAAGCCTCCCCGGCAAGGGACGCCTCTTTTCAGGAATGGATTCCCATGTCTTTCTCCCCATAATGACTGCGTTGCGTTTTTGAACGCCAGCGACTTCCGAGGTTACGCGATGAAAATACGCAAGCTCGCCCGGCAAATGCCAGGGCAGCGTGCCACCTTTGCCAATCCCCATTTCTTTGTCGCACGCTGCTATTAATGCAAAGTCCATAATTTTCTCCTCAAGCGAGGGTGGTCGATTGTGCAATACCCTCCGCAGTCAGCCCGAGCATGGTCCCCCGATCGCATCGGGGGTTGGGCTGACGAGGCGGAGCGCCATGCCGCGCTGGCGGCGTGGACGCGTGGATTGCCAACGACCATCCGAGCGATCATACCGCAATGGGAAATTTAATACCCGGATAACTCTCATATCCTACCACTTCCGCATCCGTATACTGCCAGTCAAAAAGCGAGCGGAAATTATTGATCTTCAGCTGCGGCAAGGGATACGTCTCCGGATCGCGCGCGAGTTGTTCTTTGAGCCCCTCCACATGATTCAAATAAATATGCGCATCGCCTAGAAATCCAGTGAGCTTTCCCGGCTTCAGGCCGGTTTCAAGCGCAAGTAAAATTAGCAGAGTCGCGTAACTTGCGATATTAAACGGGAGTCCCAATGCCAAGTCGGCGGAACGCTGAAACCATATCAGATTGAGTTTCCCGCCCAAAACCGTCACCTGATATCCGAAATGGCAAAACGGCGGTACGACTTTGTCGCGGTCCATCGGGTTCCAGGCAAGCACGAGCATTTGGCGGCTGTGCGGTGTCGTTGTAATGTCATGCACGAGTCGCCTAAGCTGGTCCACGCCTTCGCCGGTATAGTCAACTTCGTAGCCTCGATACTTTGCGCCGAAATGCCGCCACTGCCAGCCGTAGAGGGGTCCTAAGTCGCGCTCTGCAAGCATTTTTTTCTTCGTCTCCTCATCATGCGCGTACTGCACTTTCAAAGGCGTCGCCCACTCGTCCCAGATGTGATTGTCACGGCTTTTCAGCCACTCTTTATCCGTAATCCCTTTGATGAAAAATTCGAGCTCGGACGCCACCAGCCGGTAGGGCATCTTCTTGGTCGTGAGCAGAGGGAATCCTGCCTGCATGTCATGTGCAAACATCATGCCGGGCACCGACAAGGTCCCCGTGCCGGTGCGATCGTCCTTCTTCATGCCGTGTTCCATCACTTCCTTCACGATTCTCAAATATTCTCTCATAAGAAACAAAATACCCTTTCCTTGGGTATTTATCTTACCATATTTTCCACTCTTCACCCACCACTAAACACCTGTGCTACTCCATCGATTCTCACCTCTCTCTGAGGAGCTTAATTCTTCAACTTCAGAGAATTCAACGTTTTCCACTGTCTGAATGAGGAGCTGCGATACGCCTGAACCCGTCTCAAGCGTCACCGGCGCTTCAGTGGTGTTATAGAGGATGGGAAGCACTTCGCCCCGATAGCCACTGTCATAGACACCTCCCATGTTGGTAAGCCCGCGTTTTGCCGCATGTCCTCCGCGATCCCACATAAGGCCAACAAAGCCCGCAGGAATCTCTATTGCCACGCCCGTATGCACCACGACCCGTTCGTGGGGAGGAATAACCACCGCATCAAGGCAAAAAATATCAAGCCCCGCATCGCCCGTCAAGGCATAGCGGGGAAGCTGGGCGCGAGGATCGAGTTTTTTGACTTTAAGAACAAGGGACATGGAAATTTGCCCAAATGTCTCCCGAATGACACCGAATCGTGAACCGAATACACAACCGAATATCGACACCAAAATTCGGGCGATATTTGGTAAAATTCGTTACTATTCGGCGATCATTCGGGCAAGAAGGTTATACACCTCTAACTTAAACGCTTCTAAACTTCCTTCGTTCACTATCGTGAAATCCGCCATCGCCATGGGACCGCCTTTTTCCAAGTTCTCAATTTCTGAATAATCGCGGGAGCGGGATTCTTCTGGCGTAAACGAGCGGAATTTCTTCTCCTTGTCTTCCCCGTGGCGCGTATCACGCGAGGACAAACGTTTATAACGGACCGCGGGTGACGCCATGATCACAATGACCTTAAACGCGTCCCCGTATTGCTCTTTCAATACCTTGTACTCCGACCAGCTCATGACATTGTCTATTGCCACAGGAGCGGTGTGCAACAGTTCATCGATCTTTGGCAAATTCAAAATAGCATACGCCGCCATGCCGTGCTTCTGCCGGAATTCTTCTCTAATTTTTCTTTCGTTCGCCTCATTCACGCTCCAGCCGCGCTTCACAACCTCATCAAGGGTAATCTGCCCGAAACGAACTGCCTGCCAACCAGAGGACAAAAAAACCGACGCCGCTTCGGTCTTGCCAGCGCCAGCCATTCCTACTATTGCCACGATCTTCTTTTTATTATCCCCCTTTGCATCCATACCTCATTGGTATATTTCCTTGTCTTTTCGAATGAGGAATTATGAATCTCGAATTATGGAGTGCGTCGCACGTTCAAAACCTTCATTCGTAATTCCTTATTCCTTATTCGAGTAACGTTCCACCTCATCATTCAATACATCGAGCCTTATCCCCGCCTGCTGAAACATCTCCCGAGTCATCTCGCCGCGCTGGTAGCGCTTCTCCGCGACCACACGCGTGATGCCCACGCTGATAATCAGACGCGCGCAGACATAGCACGGCTCCATCTTGCAATAGAGCGTCCCGCCAACCAAAGAAATGCCGAAACGCGCCGCTTGCGCGATCGCGTTTTGCTCGGCATGAATGGTACGAATGCAATGCTGGCTGCGACTCCCCGCCTCATCCAGAAATTCCGCCATCTGATGCCCTGCTTCGTCGCAGTGCGGCATGCCGGGAGGAGAGCCGACGTAGCCGGTCGTCAAAATCCTTTTGTCGCGCACAATCACGCATCCGCTCCTGCCGCGGTCGCACGTCCCGCGCGTCGATACCGTCCGCGCGATCTCCATGAAATATTCATCCCAGGTAGGCCGGTTGGCCATACGGTTTATGGGTTTATGAGTTCGTGAGTTTATGAGTCTTTCTTGTATCAGATTGTTGGAGAAATCTCACATAACCCTGGGTCGCCTTAATGAGCGACACGTACTTTTCAGCAAGGTCATCTGCGTGTTGCTGATCGCACAAGCACTTTTTCCCGCAACGAACCAAGTTGGTGCGCGTTTCTTCTGCTTCTCCGAGAACGATGCTACGGAGAATGTGTACTTGTTCTCGCAGTGTTATTTTTCGATATGCCTCAGCAATATTATTCGCGACCGCCGCGGATGAACGAAGTAACTGATCTACGCTGCGGAACCGTTCGTCAGATGGGAAAATTTTCGTAAACTCGTGGACTTCAAGCTCGAGGCTTTCCGCCATTTGATATATCTTCAAATTTTCAATTCCTGTGCTCACAGACTCAACAACTCATAACCCAATAACTCTACAACTCAGAAACTCATAAACTAACTCGCACGCCTGGCCCCATCGATGAGGTAAGGGTAATCGTCAAGAAGTAGGTTCCTTTCGAAGTCGAAGGTTTGGCGCGGCGGACCGCCTCGTGGAAGGCGCGAAAATTCTCCACTAATTTTACAGCATCCCAGCTCACCTTGCCGACGATCTGATGCACATTGCCCCCGTCGTCGTTTTTAAACGTGACTCGCCCGCCCTTGAGCGCCACCACGGTTTTTGCAATATCCGCCGTCACGGTTTCGTTCTTTGGTGATGGCATCAAGCCCTTAGGTCCGAGAATTTTCGCGATCCCCGCCAGCTCCTTCATCATATCCGGCGTGGCGACCGCAACGTCAAAGTCGAGTTTTTCCGAAGCCCTGATTTCTTTGATCAATTCCTTGCCGCCCACGACATCCGCGCCCGCCGATCTAGCCTCCTCCTGCTTCTCCCCTTCCGCAAACACTGCCACGCGCTTGCTCTTCCCGCTCCCGTGCGGCAAGGACACCACGCCGCGCACCTGCTGTTCGCCCTTCGCCGGATCAATGCCCAGGCGAAAATGCGCCTCCACCGATGCGTCGAACTTGACCCCTGAAGTTTTCTTCACAAGCTCCGTCGCTTCCTCTATCGAGTAGGTTTTTTTCGGATCAATTAACTTTGACGCTTCCTGATAGCGTTTCCCTCGAGTAGACATATCTGTATAAACTCTAAGCTCTAATTTCTAAACTCTCACCGATGTTCAAAACTCAAATTTCTAAATGTTTGGAATTTTGGTCTTTGGGTTTGTTTAGAATTTAGAGTTTCGGATTTAGGATTTACTCAATAATGATCCCCATCTGCCGCGCCGTGCCTTCAATAATCCGCATAGCCGCCTCGACATCATCAGTATTCAAATCGGGCATTTTCTTCATGGCAATCTCCCGCACCTGCGCCCTGGTCACCTTGCCCACTTTTTCCTGCAAAGGCTTGCCCGAGCCTTTCGGTATGCCTGCGGCTTTTTTAAGAAGCTCTGCCGCGGGCGGCGTTTTCAAAATAAACGTAAATGTCCGGTCTTCATAGATCGTCATCTCGACCGGCGTCACCTCGCCCGTGCGGTCGCGGGTCGCTTCGTTGAATTTACCGACAAAATCGGAAAGATTCACCCCGTGCGGCCCCAAGGCAGTGCCCACCGGCGGCGCAGGAGTGGCCTTGCCTCCGGGGATTTGCAGCTTAACGATTATCTTAATCTTCTTAGCCATATTACTTTATTGGATACTTATCTCATCAATTAAAACAATCAACTTTACAATTTTCTCTTTAAACATAGGAAATATTATTTGTGGATTTCTAAGTCTTCTCTGCTCCTCCCCTGGCGCAATGTGTAATTCTAGACTTCTACGCAAGCTAACTAATCGGCTTAAGTCATCAGTTTCTTTAATTTTTCGCAAAGAATCAGACGTAGGAACTGATAAAAACGATAAGTAGCCGTTAGCAAATCGGCAAGCAACTGTTTAATTTGTAACTTAGCGTTCTCTATTTTTTTTTCTAATTGTAGTTCGTCGTCTTGTTGATTATCCATATTAAATCTTCTTCACTTGTAAAAAGTCCAATTCAACCGGCGTTTCACGCCCAAACATCGAGATTAACACTTTAACCTTTCCACGGTCAACGTCCACTACCGAGACCTTCCCTTCAAAATCCTTGAACGGCCCGTCAGTGATGCGCACCGGCTGGTTTTCAGTAATGTCTATCTGGTACTTCGGCTCTTCCACGCCCATGCGCTTCTGCAGCAACTTGATCTCCTCGTCTGAAATGGGCGTCGGCGTGGTGCCGGAGCCTACGAATCCGGTGACATTCGGCGTATTGCGCACTACATACCACGAATCGTCCGTCACCATCATCTCCACGAGCACATAGCCGGGAAAAATCTTTTCACGCACGGTTCTGCGCTTGCCGCCCTTAATCTTTATTTTGGTCTCTGTGGGAATGAGGATATTGAAAATTTTGTCCTCCATGCCCATGGATTCAATCCTCTGCTTGAGGTTCCGAGACACGTTCTCCTCATACCCCGAATAGGTGTGGAGCACATACCATCTGCGGCCGAGTTGTTGCACTTGTCGGGGCATTTTGTCAGTGTTTAGTAAGTAGTGATCAGTAGTTAGGCATAACTCAACTTAAAAATCCTAACCACTAACGACCAATAACTAACTACTAGAGCACAAAGCGTTCGAGCGCCCAGTTAAACGCATAATCCAGCGCAGCCAAAAACGCCGCCACGGCCAGGCTGATCCCGATGACCAGCAGCGTGTGGTTTTTCGTGAGCTCCCGGGACGGCCACGTCACCCGCCGCAATTCCGCCACCGAATCTTTAAAATATTGCCGGATACTTTGCACCATTCCCATACAAAGAAGCGATACAACTAACCACTGACTACTGCCCACTAAAAAGGGTCTCAAAAAAGCCCTTTCGGGCTCTTGTGTATAATCCGTGATTACTATACCAATTATCGAAAATTTATGCAAATTTTATTTTTCCCACCGTTCAAAGCAGTTCCTTAAACTGTCCATCCGTAAGCCCCGCATCACGGATAATCCCTTTCAGAGTGTAGGGATTCACGCGACTGTGGCGCGGGATAGTGATTTTCCTCGTCCCGTTTGACATGCCAACGTGCTTCGCCCCCTAAAATTCAAAAATCCAAAATCCTACCCTTTCAAATGCTCTCACTGCCCGATCCGACGATACGTCAGTAAAGAGCATAGCGACTCAAGCAAACGCCACTTCGACCTCCCTCACTTGAGCACCCTTTAACTCTTCCTGTTCCATGGCCAGATAGGTCTTTATGGCATCCTGAATATTCCCCATCGCTTCCTGTTCGGTATCGCCTTGACTGTGACAGCCTGGCAAGGAAGGCACGTGCACGTCGTAGCCGTATTCGCTTTTTCGAATGATAACCGTATATTTCATGCCCTCACTAATATGCCGCACGCGAATAATTGTCAAAAAAAAATAAGCAAATTAAGGGATTGAGATTATTCAGCCAGCGCGCCGATCAGACCGCCGTCAATCTTGCTTCTCCGGCTGCGCAATTTCGCGCGGCTGACGCTTATGATTCGCCACATTCTCGCACTCCCTGGGGTGGCTGTCAGTGCGTACCCTGCTGGTGCACTGGCTGCCATCTTTTAAGAAAGCACAACAGGGTATGAAAACATGTTCCTCCTGCTCCTTATCTGTTCCCATAATGCCCTCTTTAGACTATTTGTAATAAAAGTTTATGACTCCTTTGTACCACGAACTCTCTCTCTCTGTCAAATTTCGCACATTGTCATTTGTCATTATGGAGTCCCGACGCATCGGGACGATAGAATCCTCAAATTTCGACGCGCTCCCCGCCGAATGAAGACCCTATCGCTCGCCTCGCATTCGCTTTGGCGAAGCGGGCTTCGCTCCAGGGTGACAAAAAGTGAAATTGCTTGAAACGTGAAAACTTGGTATCTTGCAAGAGATGTCTTGTCATTCCTCCAATCACAATCATCATGTCATTCCCGACCGAGGTCGAGGGAATCCAGAAAAGAACACAAAAAAGAAACGATTGTTTTGTTTTTTGCTTTTTGTCGTCTGGATTCCCATTTTCATGGGAATGACAGTGCGCGGTGTTGCGCACGCGCAAACTACCACATCGGAAACCTCGACGAGTACGGGCGCGATTAATCGCGCCCCTACCGATGATACGGGCGTATTGCCATTCGCCCCTGCAAAATTATTCTCCCAAACCTTTGAGCTTAATCCCGATCAACTTGCCCTCGGAGCGAAGATAACCACGACCGCTACGACGAGCGTTGAAATTCCTCCCGTTACCTCCACTGCTCTCATGATTGAAATCAAAGAACTGCCGCCGGAAGAGCTCCCTGACATCGCATGGGCCTCCACAACGATGTCTACGGTCTGGCACATTGACGTGAAAAATCCTGACGGCGCGATATGGCTGCCCAAGCCCTTCATAACGGTTACGTTTCCCGCCGAAGGCCCCTTCTATTACAAAAAAATAGTTTACTTCTGGGACGGCAATAAAGAGGACTGGCGCCCGCTGCCGTCGGAGACTGATTTCAAAAATAAAACGGTATCCGCCCGCTACCCGCTCCCCTACGGCCGCTTCATCGTGCGCGACCGCGCATCCGTCTTCGAGGGCATTGCCAGCTGGTATCGGTGGGAAAACGGCAACTTTGCCGCCTTCCGTTTC
>Ga0209542_10011782_pt1 | contig 15447 bp, 24 predicted proteins | sample RifCSPhighO2_01_FD_184028 | JGI IMG/M metagenome (GOLD analysis project Ga0209542, IMG submission 184028) | Soil microbial communities from Rifle, Colorado - Rifle CSP2_plank highO2_0.1 (SPAdes) (version 2) | ecosystem: Environmental > Terrestrial > Deep subsurface > Rock core/Sediment ... | reverse complement strand
AGAAAAGAATTTTCCAGAAGGAGTAGTTTCTAAAGTTTGGGCAACACGAGAAAAAGCAGTTTCGGCAGGAACACCATCACCAATACGATTACCTAATTGAAATAAAGCACTAGAAAACTCTGATTCCAAAGCTTTAGTTTCATTTCTTAATTCAATAACCTTTCTAGTTTTCATACGATAATACAAACCAACACCTGCGGCTAAACCAGCAGGAATAAAAAAACTAAAAATCAAAGCACCAATACCAAAAGGACCAACAACATCAGAACCAGATTTCACATAACCAAAAAAACAGCCATATTTCCCAATATTAAAATCTCCAGCAGGACAAATACCTGGTTTGACATCACTAATAGGGGGACCAAAGACATGGAAAGCAATAGGCAATAATCCTAATAAAATCAAAAATAAAGCAACAAGCAAAGATAAATTAAAAGGATTAAAAGAAGTTTTGAAAGCAGACTCCGCAGCTTTAGATTCACCGTAAGCAGCAGGCCTCTTAGAAAGAATATTCATACCCAAACTATAAACTAAAATCGGAAGAATCAAATTATATAAAATAGCAAGATGATACCACTTAACTAATCCCTGAAGAAACGCACCAACTAGAGGAAATAAAACCAAACCAAGAATAGGAAGAATAACACCAAGCATATGAAGTGTAGTAACGGGGCTCTTCAAATCTTGTGCATAATGAAGCATACGCTCATAAGAACCTTCAAGCATAACATCAAGACCCTTCTCTAGCAACTCAATACGTCGAAATTCTGTTGGTTCAAACAAAGAAGACTCAATCAAATGAAAAGCAGTAACGAATTCTAAATTATAAGAACGCCAAGACTGCAAATAATTATCTAAAGATTCTTTAATCGTTGAAAATTTTCCAGTTTCAACATCCCAAAAAACTTTTCTTAAATCCAAAGATAAAGGAGCATCAGTATGTTCTGCAGCAAATTTAATAGCATGTTCAAGATTAGAAGTATGACGCATATAAATTACACAATACAAAATACATAACACCATCTGACTGCTTGCCTTTAAACGCCACCGAGTTGCAATAATAATTGGAAGTTTAGGAAATTGATAGACAGATATCAAAGCAAAAATTAAAAAAAATAAAATAGTGAAATAAGGAATTGAATCAGTAAAAGTAAATAAGCCTACAGAAATAATTGCACCAATAATTAGAATAAATAACGTTGATAAAGTTGCAAAACTAGAAGCCCCAACAGGGGTAACATCCAAATGAGCCATATCAATAGATTTTTCTAATTCTGGAAGTATCTTATCTTGTGGTTTAACTTCAATAACACGTTCTGCAAAAGAACAAGCAGACTCATACCAAGAACGTCTCTTTGACAAAGACTCTTCTCTAAATTCTTTATACTGCCTAGAAAAAATATTCATAGATTCTGGAGCAATTTCTCCAATAGAGTCCTCATCAATATGATCCCCAATCTGCTTCCTATATCTATCTAATATTTCTTTTTCAGATTTTGATGGCATACTATCCCCTTTTTAATAAATATAGAAAGATGAAGTATATAAATTTGATTAAATGAGAAAAATTATGTCATTGGAAGAAAGACTAAGAACACTATATTACAATTCTTTTAATCCAAAATTTGGAATAATATCCGCAGCATTCAACGGGCCAATAGCTTTAGTAGTAAACTACGCAGGCCATACCCCAAGAGATATTCTATTCGCAGGACTAACAGGGGTAATATCGGGATTTATATCGACAGGAATAACAGCAAGAATAGTCCAACACTTTTCTCCAATACAAAATAGAGTTTATGCATATATTGGCGGAAGTTTAGTTCCGGCAGCAATTACATTTGCAATAAATTATACTAGCCATAACTACAATGAAAGCCCAAGACCTCTGGCATCATGCATCGCACCAGTAATAATTAGTTTTGGAACAAGCTTCGTAACAAACTACGCAACAAGAAATGCACACAAACATCGGCTGCTTGAAATATTGCTACCAAAAAATTATCCGATGTGATCATATAGTTTACTTTCTTAATTTATCTATATTTTTACAATCAAAAAGAATAGCCATATTATGATCCAAGAGAGATACAATTTCATAACCTGCATCCTCATAAATTGAATTATCCCAATAAGGAAAAGAAGGTTTAACAATTTTAATAATCTCTCGATCAACTGATTCCATATCAATTACTAATTTTATAGTTATTATTGGTTTTCCTCTAAAACCACTCCTAACGAAGAACATCTCACAACTAACTCTATCTAAACTACCCCATTCCGAAGTATTAATTCTACTAGAGGAATTAACTTTTTTTTGAACTATACGTTCTAATAAAACAGACATCTCTCTACAAATTACAGAAATATTTGTTTTTATATCTTTTAATTTGAACCTTTTCTCTATGCTAGACATAAAATTTTATGTAATGATTCATATATATATATATCGGTTTTAATTTTTATGCAAAATCTTAAAAATCCACAAAAATATAAGTTTTAATTATTAATACGCGGGCTTATTGATTAATTTTTTTTTTAAATGTCTTAATTCCTTAGGCATTGTAAATTTAACATTCTCATCTAAAAAAACAATCTCTTCTTTTTCTGCACCAACTTTGACAAAATAATCAATAACATCCTGAACTAAATTCTCTGGAACACTAGCCCCAGAACTTATACCGACTACTGAAATACCTTCAAATAAATTTTCATTTAAATCACCAACGCCATCAACCAAAATAGAATTGACACCACAACCCTTAGCAGTCTCCACAAGTCTCACAGAATTAGAAGAAAATTTAGAACCCACCACTAAAATAAAATCAACATGTTTCGCTAACTCTTTAATAGCATTTTGTCTATTAGTAGTAGCATAACAAATAGTTTCTCCCAGTGGATCTTCTAACTGTGGATATTTTATTTTTAATAATCTAATAATCCCTTTAGTGTCATCTACGCTTAAAGTTGTCTGGGTTAAATAAACAAGTTTTTGTGCGTTACCTACATCTAAAGAATTAACGTCATCAATTGTATCTACTATAAAAATATCCTCAGGAGATTCGCCAACTACACCAACAGCTTCAGCATGGCCTTTATGCCCAATGTAAATTATTTTATAACCTTTCTTCTTAAACAAATGAACAAAAATGTGCACCTTAGAGACTAAAGGACATGTTGCGTCTATAATTCTAAGATTTTTAGATTTTGCAATAGCATAATGTTCTGGTGGAGAACCATGTGCAGAAAAAATAACAATTGAACCATCTGGAACGACATTAAGATCTTTAACAGTTATCGCACCAAGAGTATGAAGTCTATCAACAACATACTTATTATGCACTATTTCATGTTTAATATAAATCGGCTTGCCAAATAATTCTAAACATTCTTCTACTGTTTTTATGGCTCTGTCTACACCAGCACAAAAACCACGTGGCTTGACAGTAATAATCCTTGTGACATTCATAAAACAAAAAAATAGTTATAATTTAAAAGATTATCTATCGAAATTAAAAATTCAATTTAATATATCTCTTCAAAGCTTCTTCCCATTCAAAGAAAATTCTTTTACTATCCAAAAAACCAACAGACTGAATAACCTGATCACTAATGCGATGGAATTCATCATTCATAGTAATAACTGTTTTAGCTTCTAACAAATCGGAGTTATTAAATTGTTTAGAATATTCAAGCAAAGTTCTTTTCATTTTCGCTCTTAATAAAATATTTTCCCAAATGGCATCCCAAGAGCCAGCCCATTCTTTAACTTGACCACCAATAGCCTTGACTATTTCAGACTCACCGTTTATGAGTGCATCAGTTGGTTCTAAAGAATCAGTTTTACTATTATATTTCATCAAATCAACAAAACCATTTTCATTCAAAGGATCATCTTCCCAAGTCTTACGAACTTCAGTGATCTGAGTAATTCTTCTAAACCTATGGAGGCCGTCAGCAGAGCGAACAGGATTAGCCACAACAATAATATCAACAGCCTTAAAACTTGTCTTAGGAACTTTCAAATCATTAACAACACGATCGAAAACACCATAAGGGGAATCGCCGTGAATAGTTCCAGCAACAGTATTAGCTAAAGCTCCAGTTCTCATTGCCTCAAATAATGCGATAGCTTCCGTCGATCTCACTTCACCTACAATTAAAGCAGAATCACCCATACGCAAAGAAGTTCTAATTCCTTCGTCTGCAGATAATTCAGAACCTCCACTAGTTAATGCACTACGAACTTTCATATGCTGAATATTATAACCAAGATTTCTCAAAGAAGAAACAGGAAGTTCTAAAGTGTCTTCAATCGAAATCACTCTATATTTCCTCATAATCTCTACCATCACAGAACCAATCAGACTCGTTTTTCCAGATCCACGGGTACCAGCGATAATAACTGATCTATTTCCATCTATTAAAAAACTCAACAACCCCGCACCAAGATCCGAAATCATATTGTTTTTCATAAATAAAGGAAGAGTCCATGGCTTATCACGATGACGACGAATGGAAAATGCAATACCTGAAGGATTTAAAGGACGAGAAATTATTGCAACTCTAGCACGAGCACCGGGAATAGAAAGCTCAGTATCAAGAACTGGATTTGCTTCATCTAATGGTCTTGCAGATATCAACCTAAATTTAGAAGCCCAACCCTCAACATCTTCTGGAGATGGAATAATATTAGTAACACACTCATCATAATCAGAATGCACAATAAAAATAGGACTAGAACCTGCAGGACTATTTATTGCAATATCCTGAATTTTTTCATCCTGCAATAAAATTTCAATCAAACCAAAACCAACAGTATATCTTACAAGGATATGCGCAAGCTCTTCAACTTCAGAATAAGATAAAGATAAACCCCGAGCAGAAGATAACTCTGTTAAAAGATCTTTACTAATACTAAAAAAAGTATCACGCATCTTAGCAGGATCAATAAATTCTTCGGCACGAGGTTGATGTTCTGATAAAACCTGTCTTGCTAATTCTAAAAGTTCATATTTATCTTCGCTAATTTTAAATTCTGGAGGAACGACATGATACAACGGTTTAATTGTTTCTTTAGTGTTAAAAACTTGAATGTCTGCATTTTTTCCAACAGAATAAGAATCTATCTCAATGCCGTCTAGAGGTGGTGTCGATAACAAACGAGTGTACATAAAATCTAAAGTTATTGAAGGTTTGAATAAAGTCTTATAAACTTCACGATCTCCAACTTGGAAACCATCAATAAAATTTTGAGAGTTCTTAATTAAATCAGAAGAATTAAGCATAGAATATAATTCAGTAAGCACAGATAAATATGGCTGAACACTTATCTTATAATCCTCTCCGTTTTTTAATAGCATTACTTTCTCATCACGTAAAAGTCTTTTACATTCAACAAAAGCCCCAACAGGATCATGTTTTAACAAATCTAAGATTATATATTGCAAATTTTTAATTCTAGCAGAAGAATTATGAATAGGCCCGAACATTTCTAAGGCCGCTTGAGACAAAATACTTTTTTGTTTAATAAAATAGCTATAAATTCTTGCAATCTCAACAAGCATCAAAGTCTGAGCGTAACTATATTCGTATTTTTTTTTCTGATGAAATACAACACTATTTGCTGAAGGAGACTGAGCAAGCTTTTCAATAACATCAGACATAACAGAAGGATCATCTTCAACAGATGGAATTTTAGAATAACCTTCATAATTAATATGAACTACTTCAGAATCTCCCTCTTTTACAACTTCATGCTCGCCAGGTTTAGTCTTTTTCTTAAATAATACCATAACACTCCCCTTTATTATATTAGTAAGATTTATTAAGAATATAAACATTATTGTTTAAATAAAAGAGGAAATATGGCAGTACAAGAAACAGTGCAACAAGATTCTTACACAGATACTGTAGGCAGAATGAGAGCATTAGAAGGTAAATACAATCTACTAAGAGATAGAATGCTTATCATAAATAATAATATGATTGAACAATATAAAAAAAATATTACAGAGACAAGAACAATAAATGAAGATATAAAAGAAATAAAAATAGATCTATTCAAAATTAAAGAAACAATAAAACATTTAGTAGAAGAATTTGAATTGTTTGCAAGAAAAGAAGATGTGAAATTTTTAGAAAAGTATATTAATCTCTGGAATCCGGTAAAGTTTGTAACAACAGAAGAGATGAATAAAGCAATAGAATCACATCATACTAAAAAAGAAGAAACAAAAAAGGTGAAAGATGGCAGTAAATAACAGAAAAGATTATGATGATATAAAAGCAGGCGTTGAAGGAATTCTAGAGGATGCACCATCACCAAGTGAAGCGCAAGAAACAGAAGAAGAAATGCAACTTCCAGAAACAAATTATTCTGGAGAACAAGGATATGAAGAACCTGAAAAAGATGGAATGCCAGAATATGGTAACGAATCAGAACCACAAGGAATAGATCCAGAAAGAATACAATCACTAATAGAAACAGTAGTACAAGAAAAAATAGATGAAATGATGGGGAAAGTTGGAGACTTATCATCATGGAAAGAAAAAATGAATAATGATATTGTCGCAGTAAAACAAGAGATACTAAGAGTTCAAGAAAGATTTGAAAATTTAAATTCCGCCATTGTTGGAAGAGTAAAAACATATGATGAAGGAATAAAAAACATAAGCACAGAAATGAAAGCAATGGAAAAAGTATTTGAAAAAATATTAGAACCACTAGTAACTAATGTGAAAGAATTAGGAAAAATTACTGAAGAAATGAAAAAAAAGAAATAAAATGGTAAAAAAAATAAATAACTGTAGAAAATGTAATTATTCATGGAGTGGATGGAAAAAAAATCCTAAAACATGCCCTGCATGTAAAAGTTACACATGGAAAATTCCAAGTAGCAGAAAAAAACCAGACTATGAAAATAGTATAACAGAAGTAAAAGGAATACGCAACGGACAATTAATTTTAGGAAAAGAAAAACCCATGCCCGAATATAAAGGAAAAAAACAATACTAAGAAACTAGAATCTTTTCTTTTTCTCTTTTTTTATCATGAACAATATGGCCTTTTTTAGGATAAATAAAACTCTCACCCTCCACTTTAACAAGAACAGTATCCTGATCCCACAACTTACGATTACCCTTTAACCGATCCGCAATAACTTTTTTATTATCTTCATATTTTTTAGCACTCATACTAGATTCCACTATTGCACCCTTCTCTTTAATTAAATTTTTACCATCCCAATAACTACCAACAGTTTTAATATTAGTATCCCCCCAAAAATTCTGACTAAAAAACTCTTTCTCAGAATTAACACGCTTATTAAAAACAGAACATTTAAATGATGAAAATTTAACATCCTTCGAATATACAAAGCAATACTTAATTTGGCTCGCAAAATTGCCTAAAAACATAAATTTTAAAGTGAAAACTATTAATACTATCACAAAACTTTCATTTAACCAAAAATAGAACTGAATCCAAAAACCTTTTAAAGCGAACATAAAATAAAAAATTATGATTGCAAAGAGAAGAATAAAGGAGAGAGGATATCTTAGAATTTATTTATCTGGACCATTCATTTATATGATGATAATACCACTAGTGATAATGGACTTATTTATAACATTATATCATACAATATGTTTCTCACTATATGGAATAAAAAAAATAAAAAGAGCAGATTACATAAAAATAGATAGACACTTATTAAGTTATTTAGGATTTGTAGACAAAATACATTGTGTTTATTGCGGATATGCAAATGGTTTAATTAATTATACACAAAAAATAACAGGAGAAACAGAAAAATACTGGTGCCCACTAAAACATAAAAAAACTAAAAAATTTCAAGAACCGTCACATCACAAAGACTTCTTAAAATACGGAGACAAAAAAGCATTTAATACAAAATTTAAAATTTAAGAAGTCGGCTTATCAACCAAAAGTTTAATAGCAAAACCTGAAGTTACAAGAATAAAAATGGCACCCAATAATCTGGGATGTGTAATGGTCTGAATAACTTCGCTCTTAACAGTTTTACCTTCACTAATAACAGTACCGTTAGCATCAACAAAAGGACTTAGTTGCGCTTCAAACACCTGAGACAAACCAATAAGAACAATTACCAAAACAATAATATAAACAACGGTAGGGCCCCCGATGTAATCCCAGATTTCTTTATTTTTATCAATACCAAAGAATTGGAATAAAGCAAATAAGAATACTAAAACAATTATCAAAAATACAATCCACGGAGCAATAGCACTAATAACACCAGTCATTGAACCAGTAAAAACAGCAACAACAGAAATACAAATAGATGCAATCAAATTCAACATAGTCTGATTCTCGCCAAGAATCTTAGTCTTGGAAAGAAGAGCATAAAGAACAACAAAAGTAAATAAGAATATAAAAAAAGGAACCATAAAAGAAAATAAACCTGCATCAAGAATAGTTGCCATGATTAAACACCTTCCTCAATAGCCTTCATAATTTTCTTAAGACCTCCAGGCTCACTCTTATCCTTAGGTTTGGAAGTTACAAGCCATATTGCCAAAAAGAAAACAAGAAGAGGAACACCAATGTTCAATAAAATTGCACGATCCTGAGAAGAAATATTTAAACCAGAGAATCCTTGTTCTGGAGTAATCAAAGCCAAAAATACAGCAATCAAAGCGATAATGACTGCAAATGATAATAATCCTCCTTTAAGACCTTCGAATTTTTTACCCGCAAGCACTGCAATAACTAAAAGACCCATTAATACAACTACAATAATCAAAGATACTCTTGGTAAAAATAAATTAATAGTTTGAATAATTCCAGGCTGAATCAAAACAAGCATACCAATAATCGCAGAAACAATAACATTAATATTTGTTTTATCTTCTCCAAGAATTTTAGTTTTTTCTAAAGCAGCGAATATTATTGAGAATATTAATAAGAATGGAAGAAGAAAATCAAATACCCCAATTTCCTTAAGAGTTTCAACAGTATCCGCAAAAGTAAATTCTGCAACCATTATTTCTTCTTCTCTCCTCCTGAACCTTTAGTAGCATAAACAACAGCACCAATAGCAACAATAAGGAAAACTACTGAAGTAACAACTGTGCCACTCATATTATTAATGACATAATCTAAAATATAATCAAGATAAGATTGTGTTGAAGTTTTCTTAATAGCATCAGCAAAAATCAAAATAATACCTATCAAAATAAAAAAACCAAAAGCAACAACCCACCCCTTATGAGTTTCAGTAAAATTAAATTCTCCTGTTTTATAAAAAGAACCAATAAGCATAAGGAAGCATATTATAAAAACAGCCAACAAAACAACATTAGGCAGAGCCTGATTAATAGCAGTAACAATCTTATTAGTGGCAATAACAAGCATACCAATAACAAAAGCAACAATAGTATTTAGATTTCTCCGAGGAACATCTTCTTTATCAATTTTTTCAGTGCCAAGAATTCTAGTTTTTTCAAGAATCGCAAAAATAATAGCGAAAACTAAAAGAAATGGCAGTACAACATCAAAAAGACCAAACTCTTTAAAGAAATTAACTGCTGAAGCTAAAGGTGAAACCATAGTCTATAAAATATAATAATCAATATATAAAAGTTGTGGTTTTAAAAAAAAAATTCAAAAAAATATTAAATTAAAAATCTTCAGAAGAAGCAGAATCTTCCTCTCCTTCAGGTAAAGCATTTCTTGAAATCAAAATTATATCACCAATCGACTTTAACAAATTATGCGGAATAGTTGCGCCTTTAGCACCAGTTAAAACTCTAGAAAGTTGCGAATGTTTAGTTGCTCTAACTTTCCAACCAAAAACCCTATTACCTTGAAGAATTACCTCTTCGATATCTCCATAATAATAACCTTCATCAGTATAAACAGGTATACCATAAGTGTCAGATATTTTTTTTGTCTTTAACATTCATCATCACCTTTGATTCAAATATTTATAGTAATAACATTTATTAAGTTTAAATAGTTTTCTCTTTTGTAATGCAATCATACAAGAATCTAGTTTTAATTGGAACATCACATATAGCAAAAGAAAGTATAGATACAGCTAGAGCAGAAATACAGAAAATTCGTCCGTCCATAGTTGCGTTGGAACTAGATAAGAATAGGCTACATGGATTAATAACAAAAGAAAAAGGAAATATCACATTAAAACATGCAAGACAAATCGGATTAAAGGGATACTTATTTGCTAAAATAGGACATTTTGTAGAAATCAAATTAGGAAAAATGGTTGGAGTAAGTCCGGGGGAAGATATGCTTGCAGGATATGAAACAGGCAAAGCAATCAATGCAAAAGTTGCCCTTATTGATCAAGACATACAAGTAACACTAAAAAAATTCTCAAAAGAAATAACCTGGAAAGAAAAATTTAGACTTGTTATGGACATAATTAAAGCCCCATTTAGTAAGAAAAAAATACAAATAGACCTAAGCCGTGTGCCTGACAAAAAATTAATTAAACAAATGCTTGAACAAACAAAAGAAAGATACCCTAATTTCTATAAAGTAATAGTAGAGGATAGAAATAAATATATGGCCAAAAAATTATTTATATTAATGAAGAACTATGAAAAAGTTCTAGCTTTAATAGGCGCAGGGCATGAAGAAGAAATAATAAAATATATAAAAGAATTGGAAAAATCAAATTAGATATGAAAAAAATAATATTATTGCTTCTTTTATTACTAGCATTGTTAATTGCTTGTTCACCAAAACAAAATGTGTGTACAAACAGTTGTGAACAACCACAAAAAATAGGAACATACAATATTACCATAGAATCAATGCAAGAAAAATATTATCCCGGAGAAAAAATATCTTTACTTATAAAAAATAATGAAAAAAATACTAATTTGGTTATTGCAGGGAACCCTTGTTTAGGAGATTATTATTCTGTGAAAGATTCTAAAGGAAATATTTTACAATTAGAGGGTGTTTATAGGATTGAATTGTGTTATCCAGAAGTATTAGAAACCATAAAACCAAATGAAGAAAAAAATATAACAACATGGGACCAAAAATATTATGATTCAGACACTGATAAATTTTTACAGTTACCACGTGGACAGTATGTACTCATTTTGAATAAGGTCTTAGTTGAAAGTATTAACTTGGAATTTGAAGCACTATATGACAATAAAATAGAAATAAATATTACATTAGAGAAAAATATAGTATAGAAAATAATAAAAAGAGAAAAAACATAGACAAGATATGTTTAACTTAAAGGAAATAAAATATCTCATTATAAGCATTATTATTCTAGGTTTGGTGTTTGGTTTTAATGACGGAAAAGAAACATTTGTGTTAACAAATTGGTTACTAAATTTACTTGGAATGACACTATTAGTAGCTGTAGCATTATTATTTAGAGAAGTGGCAATAAAATTAATGGCGAAAAGACATCGTGTAGATTCAGAATACCAACTATGGAATATACATAAACTATGGTTCAAAGGATGGAATCTTAAATTCCCCATACCTCTTGGAATAATTTTTGCAATATTAATCTCATTATTATCAAAAGGAAAAATCTTTTTTACAGCAATTGGATCTCATAAGTTAACTGAAAAACTTGCAGCAAGAACAGGTAAAAAATATATATTCCTTGAATACAAAGAAGAATCATTAATAGTCATGACTGGATTGTTAGCTAATATATTCTTAATTTATTTATCTGGCCTGATAATGACTGTATGGAATATAAACCTAAATGATTTCATAACAATAAATTTTTTTATAGGATTATTTAATATTATACTACCCGTGTCTACATTAGATGGCGCGAAAATATTCTTTGGATCCAGATTACAATGGTTATTTGGGGTTTTATTTTTGATAACAAGTTTTGCTTTATTCAGATTTGATATAATATTCGGGCTTATATTGTCTGCAATAATTTCCGGAATTGGAGTATTAATTTATTATATCAAATGGCACTAGAATTACATGCAATACATAATTTCCCTTTAAGTTCTTTATTCTTTTTATAAACAAAAATAAAATTATTTCCTGCATCTTTTTTACATTTCAAACAATTGTTCCTATTTGATTTTCTTTTTTTCTCTTTAAATAATTCATTAAAAGAAGCTTTCATCCTTTTTATCTCTTCCCGATGCTGTTTTCTAGAATTTTTCATTTTGTAATAAAATTAAAATAAAAAAAATAAAAAAATCATTTAATCATTTCTTTTTCTTTTTCTTTCCACCGCGTGCCATTTTAGCTTCGCAGACGTTTCCCTTACCATCAACTGTACCGTTTTAAACTCGTGAGTTAAAAAACTATAGTATAGACAGCCAGGTTTACGTTTAACAACGTTCTTAACAACTACAACACCCATTCTTACACCTCCTTTTTTCTTTTTTCATATTCGACAAATATATCCCCTAGTTTATAAAACTATTGTTTTCCCGACGAGGCTACTAAAACTTATAATCACAACGCCCGGCTTGGTAAAAACATAAACTTTAATACCTATTAATATCAATAAACTTACATGAACTTTAATTTAAGTCAAATAATGTTTACTTTCTTAGCTTTAATGTTTATTATCTTCTTAGTAAAACTAAGCATAAAACATATTTTAAATAAGACTGACATCATAAACTACAAAAAATTCGTGTTTCCCCATTCCACGTTCAGTATACCCCGTTTTATTTTTATTAGTTTTCTTACTGACATAATCGTTTTAATTATAGCATTTATCAATCACCATTTTTGGTGTTCTTATAGCTTAAGTGAATCAACAGCCTGCGCAGACATTTCAAATTTTAACGGAATAATAAAATTGCTGACACTAAAAACAGTCCTTATTTCATTCGGTGTGGGTTTTATTACAAATGTGTTCTGCGCAATTATTGTACAAAGAAAAAAATAAGGCAATTCTTAGACGACACATCTGATAATTTAACGAACAATTCAGTAAATAATGCGATTAAATATTTTGGTTTTTGATAATAGTATTTGCTTTTAATATATAATTAAATAGTTTAATCTTTGAATAGAATATTTAATTCTTTATTTTTTGGTATTCCAAACATCCCCTGCCTTATCAAAAGCTAGTTTTCCTTGATATTTTGAAGCCTTAACATAAATTTGAGTAGTACTAATATCTGCATGCCCTGCATAAGATTTAATCGCAAAAGAATCAATTCCCTCGTCAGCCATATGTTGCAATCTAGAATGCCTTAACATGTGAGGATGTAATTCCCTAGACAATAATTCGAAACCATACTTCTTAAGATTATACCAGACAGTCATAGGTGTAATAAAAAAAACAGCGGAATTAGGTGATAAAATATTATTCATGGCTAAATAAGATTTGATTCCTTCAGCGGTGCTATCATGAAAATAAACAGTTCTAGGTTTACGACCTTTGCCCATAACTTGAATTTCTTTAGTCTCTAAATCAATATCTTTTAGTTTAAGATTAGTAATTTCAGAAACTCTTGCGCCCGTGTCATATAATAATTTAATAATAAGCCTATCCCTGTCATTTGGAATGCTTTTTACTAAAAATAATATTTCTTTTTTTGATAGGATAGAAGTCGCTAATTTCTCTTCATCAGTTAAAGCACTTATTCCTCTTTTTTTGAAAACAGCAACTTCCTTAATGATTTTGTCGTTATAACCTAAGAATTTAAGATAAGACCACAAAGCATAGATTCCTATAGGATGATTTCTAAATTTAATATAATCTACATAACGGTTTTTTATTACATCTAAAGATTCATTCTGTTTAGAGTCTGGAAGGAACTTTGCTAAAGTTAAAACGCCGTGAATAGTTCTTTCGCCTATTTTTTTACCATTCTTTTTAGTAAACTGATTAAGAAAAATTTCAAAAGATCTTAAAACTTCATCATCCACTCTTTTTCACCTCTGACTATAATTTAAGAGTATAATTTAATTAAATAGTTTATGTATTTTAGAACGATTTTCCAAAAAATTACCGAAAGCAATATAAATATGTGTTAACACATAAAATTATGGCTAATATGACACTCTCAGTGCCTGAAGGTTTACATAAAGAAATGAATACTCACACCGAAATAAAATGGAGCGAAATAGCTAGACAGGCATTTGATAAAAAAATAAGAGAATTACACTGGATGGACTTATTATTGAATAACAGTAGTCTTACAGAGAATGATGCAGAAGAGATAGGTCATAAGATAAAAAAAGAGATAAGAAAAGGGTTTCCTAGATGAAACTTATTGTAAACACAAACAGAATTATTGCTGCACTAATTAAAGATTCTGCTTCTAGAAAGATCATAAATCATTTGAACGCGGAATTAATTACTATTGAATTCTCAGATCAAGAAATAAAAAAATACAAACAATTAATACTCGAAAAGGCTAAAATAAACGAAGAAGAGTTCAAACTTATTATAGGAAGACTAAAAGAAAAACTAATTATTTTAGATAATAATCTTATTTTATCTAAGCTAAATGACGCAAAAAATATAATGGATAAAATTGACCAAGATGATACCCCATTTATTGCTGCAGCATTAGCTACAAATTCGGATATTTGGTCAGATGACAAACATTTTCAAAAACAAAACAAGATTAAAGTTTGGAAAACAGAAGATTTAGTTGGATTGATATAAAAAATTCATTATCTACTCTTTTTTCACCCCTAACTATAATTTAATTAAAATAGTTTTGGTATTTAAAAATAAAAGCCGTAGTTCCCAAAAGGTTTATATACCATATTAAACTATAATTGGTTATGGCAACAACAATACAAATAAGCGAAGAATTGCAAGGAGAACTAAAAAACAAAAGACTATACGAAAAAGAAACATATGAAGAAGTCATTTGGAACTTACTAGAAGATACAAAGGAACTATCAGAAGAAACAAAAAAAGCAATAAAAGAAGCAGAAGAAGACTACAAAGCAGGCAGAACAATAACACATGAACAACTCAAAAAAGAGCTTGGAATCTAATGTATAATATAGAATATACACAAAGAGCCAAAAAAGATATAAAAAAACTAGAAAAAGAAACACAAATAAGAATAATTAACTCACTAGAAAAAATAAGAATAAGACCAGAACATTACATAGAACGCCTTGTTGGATTACCCTACTACAAACTAAGAATAGGAGACTACAGGGCGATATTGGCTGTTAAGAACAAAGAGCTTATTGTATTAGTTATTGAAGTTAAACATAGAAAAAATGTTTATAAAAAATGAAAAAAAATTCACAAACAGACAAATTAAAGAAAGTAAAAAAAATATATTCCTTTTGGGGTAGATTTCCCTTTCTTTACAGTGCCCAAGATATAGTCACATTTTTAGGAAGAGCAAAAACAATAAGAAGCCGAGCTATTAAAAAGATGGGATTAAAAAGAGGCGATAAAGCTCTAGAAGTTGCCTGTGGTTCTGGTAGAAAGGGAA
>Ga0209542_10011781_pt1 | contig 15447 bp, 19 predicted proteins | sample RifCSPhighO2_01_FD_184028 | JGI IMG/M metagenome (GOLD analysis project Ga0209542, IMG submission 184028) | Soil microbial communities from Rifle, Colorado - Rifle CSP2_plank highO2_0.1 (SPAdes) (version 2) | ecosystem: Environmental > Terrestrial > Deep subsurface > Rock core/Sediment ... | reverse complement strand
TTGAGTGGGTATTTGCTAACTATGAGTGGAAGGAGTTTAGGTTATAGCGAGTAGCCCTTCGCTTCGCTCAGGGTAAACCACTAGTGATTAGCGAATAGGATAAGATTTAATTTATTGAATCCAGACGGGGTCGATGGCGGGCACCACGGCGGTGAAATTGTCATCGCCTTCAAAAATGTAGACAGGTTGGAAATAATTTTGGGGTTCGTAGGCATCAAAGTATCCGAGTTTAACCGAGCGCACAGTAGCCTGACCCTCGTTTTTATCGCTAGAGACAATGTAACCACTGCCATTCATTAGTTCTTCCCAGGCGGCCTGAGTGGTTTTTAAGGGGTAAGTTTCAAAACCAGCGGCGTTAACGGGGTAGTAATCGTATTTAGTGTAGATAACGCGTTCGCCCTGTTCGCGGGAGCCGGAAATAATAACGCGAACAACACCTTCGGTTTTAACAGGGGTGATGTTGGGTTTGTCTGCCTCTAGGGGTTGGCGAAAGAGGTCAATTTGGATAAAGTCGGCTTCCGAGAGGCTGACGGCTCGTTCCAACTCAATGCCTTTAGCTTTTAAGGGGGTAACGGTAACGTCGCTTTCGGCCAAGCCTTCGGCTAAGAGTTCGGCTGTCCTTAAGTAGCCTTTGGCTTCGGCGATGGCTTGGGGTTCGCTGGGCAGGAATTTTTGTTTTAAAAAATCAGGATCGTTAAACCAGGCGACATGGAGAAGAAAGTTGCCGGTAATAATGTCGTATTCCAAGCGGGAGGGTACTGGTGAGGCTTTGTTAAATTCAAAAAGGCGGTTAGATTGAGCGACTGGTTCAAATAAAAAGCCGAGCTTGGCTGCAACTTGGGTAGCACGTTCCAAGCCTAAAAGATTTGGTAGGGCTACAGGCATAAGATAGACTTTGGTTTGATCGTCGAACTCGGGGAGAGCGTCGCTGATAGTTTCTAATTTAAGAGTTAGACGGGGACGGTCTTTTGACGGGAATTCAATGGCTGGTAGTTTGCCAAAGCCGACGGTGGGCGGCGGCGGCGGCGGCGGGTTGATTTTTCTGTAAATATCTATGGCCAGGTTGAGAACGATTTTGCCTACGATGAGGAAAACTAGAGCAAGGATGCCATAGTGGATAGTTTTACGGGCATAGTAGGCGGTTTCGGTAAGACTAGCCATGTTTTGAGTATACCGTCCACCTCTGGTACAATCAACACGAGTAATGAGTCCTTTTACGGACTCAGGGTAAATAATAAACGATAAACAATGAACAATGATTAACGATGAATTATTTGTAACTAACAACAGGCGAAAATGAGCGTTAAGTCAGTTAAAACCGATTTAAAACAATCCAAGCCACGAGTGCGGTTTGCACCTAGTCCTACCGGGATGCCGCATATTGGTAACACGAGGACGGCACTGTTTAACTACTTGTTTGCTAAACATGATGGAGGAAAATTTATAGTGCGAATTGAAGATACTGATCGGGAGCGGTATGTGCCGGACAGTTTAGAAAAAATTTTGGAGATTTTAAAAGCGGTGGGAATAAAGTGGGATGAAGGACCGGAGGTAGGTGGGCCGTTTGCTCCCTATGAGCAGTCTAAACGGCTAAAGTTGTACCGAGAGCGGGCAGAGGAATTGGTGAAGAGAGGTAAGGCGTATTACTGTTTTTGTACAAAAGAACGACTGGAAAAGTTGCGACAAAGCCAGCAGAAAAAGGGGCAACGGCCGCGTTATGATGGAAATTGTCGTCGGCTATCCAAGGTGGAAGTGGAAAGACGATTGGCAGCTCGAGAGGCAGTGGTAATTAGGCTTAAGGTACCAGATTCGGGGGAAACGGTGTGGGAAGATTTGATTGACGGTAAAATTGCTTTTAAGAATGAACTTTTGGATGATCAGGTGCTTTTGAAGTCGGATGGTTTTCCGACGTACCATTTGGGGGTGGTGGTTGATGATCATGAAATGGAGATTACTCATATCCTTCGGGGAGCAGAATGGATTAGTTCTACCCCTAAGCACCTCCTTTTGTATCAAGCCTTTGGATGGCAGGCGCCGGCAATTGGTCACTTTTCCGTTATTTTAGGATCGGATAAGAAGAAATTAAGTAAGCGTCACGGAGCCAAATCAGTTCTTGACTATTTGGCTGAAGGATATTTACCAGAAGCATTGGTACCTTTTATGGCTTATTTGGGTTGGTCTTATCAAGATAATTCTCAACTCTTGACGATGAATGAGTTGATTACACACTTTAGTTTGCAGCGGCTGCAAAAACAAAATCCGATTTTTGACATCGCAAAACTCAATTATTTTAATGGCAAAGCGATCAGAGCGCTTGTGGTTGAAGAGCTGGTTAAAAGAATGCAGCCTTTTGTTCCAGCCAACTGGAAGGCGAGTGAGGTGAAGCTTAAACAGATTGCACCCCTGATTAAAGATCGGCTAGTGACGTTGAAAGAGGTGGAGAGTCTGGCGGATTTTTTCTTTACTAAACCGTTGGTGGATCGGCAATTAATCTTAAAATATGCACAACATGAGGGTGAGGCTGTAAGAGATTATCTTGATAAAGTGAAGACTGTGATTGGTGGGATGAAGGAGTTTGGTGTTACCGAGCTTGAAAGCGGGTTGCGTGAATTGGTTGGTGCTATCGGTTGGGAGCCACGAGCGGCATTTATGACTTTAAGGTTAGTTATTATGGGGAAGGAGGCGACGCCTCCCCTATTTGAGACGTTGAAGGTTATCGGGCGAGACGAAACGCTTGATAGACTGTCCTATGCCCGCAGCAGCTTTAGCTAAAATTGATCAGACTAGTCTCAAGTTGGCGCTTGTTAAAAAGCGAGATGAGGCTAAACGAGCATTTGAAGCAGCTTACCCTAAATCAGCAGAGTGGTTGGCTCGGCGTAAAATTGATTTGGCACAACTGAGGCGGCCGGCCCAATTGGTGGCGGGGATGTCTTTGACCGGTTCCTTATTACTATCTTCGCCTAATTCAGTGTCGTTAACTAGCGGTGAGAGTAAGACGAGACTGGCTTACTACGGTTTTGTGCCAGTGGGAGAACTGTTTAGCCGACTCAAAAATCAGTTGGCGACGCTGGTGCCGACTAAACCGGGACATGCTGATTTGACGACGGAGGCAGAGATTAGTCGGATAATTGAAGCGGAGCTTGGAATACGGGCAGTGCCGGAACTTGAGGGTGAACGGCTCAACCACTCATTTGGTTATATCGGTAAAGAGCAGCATTTAAAACGATTTCCGGGAGACTCGATTTATCTTCACGATGAAGAGCAATCGGCAGGAATAGCGCCTGGCTTAGGTGGTTGGGGTTATTTTGTTTATTCGAGACAAGAGATGACGGATCAAGATGTGATGAAAGAAAAGTACTATTTTGCAGTACAGACATTGTATTTACCAAATTGGAAGACGGATTGGCCGCGGTTAGTAAAATGGTATAAACATCGGAAAATGCTGGTCATTAATACGGAAACCGGGCAGGCGGTAGTAGGGGTGGTGGCAGATGCCGGGCCGGCGGAATGGATAGGAAAGCAATTTGGCGGGTCGCCGGAAGTAATCCGAGACTTGGGATTGACTACCACCTTAGGAAAGACAAAAGTGTTGCTTTATTTTGTAGATGATCCGGAAAATAAGATACCCTTAGGTCCGGTGAAGCAACGGATAGGACTGGCAGAGTTGGAAAAAGCATAAAATAATTATTAATTGATAATTGTAAATTAAAATATGGATATATTTTACGATCACATCATTTTGATTCACGAAATTCACTCAGAAGTGGAGATGCTTGACGTTTCCGAAAAAGATAAAAAAGAGATGGTTCAATTAATTGAAGAAACGATTCATCAGCGAATATTGCATATAATCCTTGATCATTTACACAAGGATCATCATGAAGAGTTCCTAACACGATTTCAGGCGGCGCCACAGGATGGGGCATTGTTAGATTTTTTAAAGGGAAAAGTGGCAGATATTGAGGAGCGGATTAAGGAAGCGGCGGAGGAAGTAAAGTACGAGCTATTGAAAGAACTGCGGAAACATACTAGTAAATAGCCTTTGGCTTCGTTCCTTCGACAGGTTCTACTGAACTTACTGCAAGCAGGCTTGGGATAAACAGAGTAAACGAATAGTGAAAGTAAATTGTACTAGTAACATTTTTGGCTGTGAGCTTTTAATTTGTTTAAAAGCTTTGCTGACGAAATATCTACGCCTTCGGCCGATGTTGCTCTCCGCCAAGTGGTAGTTCGCAATTAGTTCGCCCGTAAGGGTCGACTTCAGAGGTTGAGTTGATTTTCGATATATTGGCGGATGAGTTGCCAATTGTTGTCGCCGGCTTTTGGCAGCAGGATGAAGGCGCCATTGGCGGAGGTGGAGGCGACGAGAACGTTGGTAGTATTGAGATTAATTTTAACCACTTGGTAATCGTTGAGGTCGGTGACGGCAGCGGCGATGGTTTTGAGCGCTGCTTCGTCAAGGTTAGTGCGAACGGCTTTAGTTACTTGTCCGAAAAGGGCAGGAGCGTTTTGGAGGGCTTTGATAGAAATCAGTTTTTTGAGTAAGGCTTCTAAGAGGGCTTGTTGGCGTAAACTGCGAGAAAAATCGGAGCCGGCGGTGGGGGAATGGCGAGAGCGGACAAATTTTAAAGAGGTAGTGCCGTCCAGGTGAATTATGCCTTTAGTAAAGCTTATAGTTTCGTAGCGACATTTGAACTTTTTTTCTAACTCAAAGCCGGATAAGGTGTGGGAAAGTTCGGTGATCTCTTCCGGCGTCTTTTCGCAGGGTTCAAGTTCTTTGCCTTTGATCGGATAATATTCGTCGGTAAAAGTTTCGGGAACGGCAACGTCAAGGCCACCAAGTTTATCGACGGCGGTAACAAAGCCGGTGAAATCTATACCAATATAGTAGTTGGGAGTTAAGCCGGTAACAGTAGTGATAACCGGGGTGAGAGTGCCGGCGCCCTGGGTGGCACTTTCCGGGTTGACGGGTTGAGTGGGGTATTCGGCGGCTGAAGTTTTTTGGGCAAAGACGCTGTTAATTTTGCCCATGGTGCCTGACGGTAATGGCACCCACAGGTCGCGGGGGATAGAAATAAAGGCGAGGGTTTTTTTAGTTAGGTCAGCATGAACGAGCATTAAGGCGTCGGTGAGAAAGCCGCCTTGATGGCCGGCGCCGCCGTAGCCTAAGAGCAAAGCGGTAAGGCTGTCGGCATCGGTAGGCAAAGGGGCAAAAGTGGCTGAAGGGGAGGCGATGAGTGGAGGCGGAAGGGAAGCAGAAGAGGTTTTATTTCTGGTTAAAATAAAGTAGGTGGAGACGGCAGTAACAATAAACAGTAAACAATAAACAGTAAACAGCAACAGGAGTTTTTTAGGGGGTAAAGGCATATGAGTAATTCTACCCTACGTTAATATGCTTGCCTATGATTGGAGTAGAATAGGGATATGGGGAAGACGTTGACTGGCAAACAACGAGAGAAACTCATCAAACAATTTGGCCACGTGCCCACCAAGGAAGAGATTTTTCAAAAGATTGAGGAATCGCAAGAGCGGTTGGTAAGTTCACTGGCGGGGATGTGGCAGACGGCGCCGGATGATCCGAAGATAAAGGGTAAAATTCTCGAAGCGATGGAGAAAGCGATGAAACTAAGGCAGAATGTTTATAAGACGGTATTGAAGGAAGAACCGCCGGAAATTAGACCACCAGAAAAATTATTGGAAAATATGAAGATTAAGAAGCATTAATTATCGACAAGAAGGAGGAAGATGTTAAAAAACTGGTTTGGTCAGAAAGAAAAGATGACTCTTTCGACGATGGGATTGGTGCAAGCCTTGGGAGTGGCGGGATATTGTATGGTGATCGCTTTGGTATTTTGGAAAGGGAATGAGATTTTTGGCCGGCCAGATCTATATTGGGGGCCGGTGACGTTCTTGGTGCTGTTTATCGTGTCGGCCATGGTGACGGCCTTGATGGTGTTTTACCAGCCGTATCAATTGTTTTTTTCCGGTAAAAAGAAAGAGGCGGCGGAATTGGTGCTTTACACGACTGCTTGGTTGGCATTGTTTTTGGTGATACTTTTATTTTTAGCAGCTTTTGTCAGGTTAGTTTGAGAGGAGGAGTATGTTCCCAGATCAGCTACGGTCAATATATGATTATCCGCTAACGGATATAGCGCGGGCGTTGGTAGAAAGAAGCGTTGGTTATGTTCCTGGAAATGAGGCTGAGGTTATTGAAGGGTTAATTCAGCAGGGTTTGTTAGCTAGAGGTGAGAATGGAGAAGCGTTGATGACTGAAAATGGGTGGAGACAGTTTGCGGTGGAAGAGATGATGTGAAAGGATCAGATGGCGGTGGTGGAGTATCGAGTGCTTCGAGCGGATGGGGAAGATGTGTCTTCCATGATTTTTCCTGATTTGAAGCTTTACGTATTATCTGGGGCGGCGTTGACGAGTGATCAGGAGCCAGCGTTGGTAGCAAGTCCTAGTAAGCTGCCGTTTGATTTGAGCGTAATTTTTCAAGCAAGGGCGTTGGCTTCAATTACTCCCGAACCAGGTGATGTAATTTTTTATAACGGTGAATTGGCCGATACGCCGATACCGTTTCACGATTGTATTGACTTTAGATTGACGGTTGGGACTTTTCCCCGTGGTGGCCGGGGTGGGTGAGTGTCACTTTTTTGAGGGTCTTGTTTGAGGTGGCGGCAGCAGGCTGGAAGAGGGAAAAAAAGTATAATGTCAGTACTACTTATGAGGGTGGTGTCCATTTGCTATTTGATTGAGTGTAAAAACACCCCCGCTTTCAGGAGCTCGGGGGTGTTTTTGTCAACCGGTGAGAACGGCTTACTACATCATACCTTGATGAAAGCCACCGTGATGGCCAAAACCGAGGTAGGGGGCGAGTTTAGTCTCGTCAATGCCTTGGTCTTCAAACCAGGTTTGCATTTCCTGTCGCTTTTGTTCCCGTTCTTGTTCCAGTTCCTGCCATTTATTTAAAAGGGCTTGTTTTTGGGTTTCGGTGATGGTACCGGCCTCGACTGCTTCAGTCAATTTTTGTTCCCGCAGGGTGTTCATTTCCTGGAGACGTTCTTGGTGGACGTCGTCAAATACCGTTTGGACATCTGATTCGTTGAGATTAAACTTTTCGGAAAGTTTGTCAACGATAGAGAGACTACTGGTGTTATCGACTGCTTTAACCTTATTGAGCCCTACCGTTGCGATTAAGACTAGGGTGACGATGGCTAAGATGGGAATGGTTGATTTTCTGATCATTGATATCACCTCCTTTCTTTTAAGAGTAGGAACACTTTAACAGGTAAAACTGAGTAGAAGCTTAAGCGGGGAGAATAATTGTAAATGAAGAGCCTTTATCCGATTTACTTTCTACTTTTATTTCTCCTTTATGCATATCGACTATTGATTTGGCAATGGCAAGACCCAGGCCGTAGCCGTCAGTTTTGGTTTTGTTCCTTGATACATCTGCGCGATAAAAGCGGTCGAAGATGTGAGGCAGATCTTTTTGACTAATGCCTACGCCTTGGTCTTTAACCTCAATCACGGCGCGCTTGCCGGCTTTTCTGGTAATGAGGCTAATGTTCTTGCCTTCGGGGCTATACTTAACGGCATTGTTGATAAGAATTGAAATAAGTTCGGTTAGACCCTCTGAATGACCTTTGACGATAACTTTGGCTAAGTTTTCTTTGATATCTATTTTTTTCTCTTTAGCCAGGGGTTCGTTTCTTCTGACGGCTTGCTTAAACACTTGCGTTAAATCGACGGCTGCCATCGGTAAATCTTTACCATTGGATTCATAACGACTTAATGATAAAAGGTAATCGAAAAAATTTTTCATTTTGTCCACTTCTTGAAGATTGCTGGTCAATAAGGTTTTAGCGTCTTTGAGATTAAGCTTTTTGTCCCGAAGCGCCACTTCAACTTCGGATTTAATTGCCGTCAAGGGAGTTCTTAGTTCGTGGGAGGCGTCGGCGACAAAGCGCTTTTGCTCGTCGACCATGTCTTCAATTGGTTGAAGTGTTTTTCCGGCTAGGAAGTAGCCGGCAGTACCGGCCAATACTAAAATGCCGCTATTAATAATAAAAAGCTGGAGGGTAAAGCGGCGTTTGGCAAGATTGATAATTTCGTAAACTTCTTCGGGAGGAATTTCGTCAGGATAGATAACAAAGGGTAGGATTCGGGAGAAACGGGAGTGGAGAGGGACGAAGATTCTTCCCGGAACGGCGTGGAGGGCTTGGGTACGGAAGCCGCGACCGAGTTCTTTGGTAAAACCCCGGTAAACAATCAGGCTAAAAAAGCCACTGACTAGCATGATGATGGTTAGATACCAAAGAGTGAGTTTGAGGCGAGCGTGTTCGAACATACCTTTAAAAATTTCTAATTATTCTAATTGCTCTAATTGACCTAAAGAATCACAAAATTATCAAATTTAGAAATTAGGTTAATTAGACCAATTGGGTCAATTTTATGAGATCTTGTACCCAAATCCCCTGATGGTTTGAATCAATGGTTTTAACTTAGGAAAAGATTTGTCTACCTTTCGGCGTAAAGAACTAATAAAGACTTCGACGGTGTTTTCGAGGATATCAGCATTGTAGTCCCAAACGTGGGCGATGATTTGGTCTTTGGATAAGATTTTTTTAGGATTACGCATTAGGTATTCGAGGATGGAAAATTCTTTGCGGGAAAGAGTGATTGATTTGCCTAGTCGTTTGATTTCATAGGAGATACTGTCAAGTTCTAAATCCTCAATATTAAGTTTAGTGTTGCCGCCGCTTGGAGATCTTCTAGTTAAGGCTTTGACTCTGGCCAAAAGTTCTTGGAAGGCAAACGGTTTTACCAGGTAGTCGTCGGCGCCGGCGTTCAAGCCCGTGACTTTGTCGTCAAGTTGGCCTTTGGCGGTGAGCATTAAAATGGGGGTATGGTTTTTGGCGTGGCGAAGCTTGGTACAAATAGTTAAGCCATCTAGTTTTGGCAACATCAAATCTAAAATGATGGCGTCGTAGGCTTCGCTTGAAGCCAAATCATAGCCAGATTCACCTTCATAGGCAACATCGACAGCAAATGATTCCTGTACAAGGCCTTTTTTTAGCGAATTGGCAATTTTGTGTTCGTCTTCAACCACCAGAATCCTCATGATCCATATTTTACCAATTTAGCTGAAAAATAACTGAAAGTGGGAAAAAAGACTAAGGGTGGTAAAATACCCTTCTAAATATTGGATTGTTTAATATGCCAGGAAAAACTGAACAATTATTATTCAACCAGATTTTTGGCGACAACCTCCCAAGTCAAAACGATCTGCCTGAGGGAGACCAATACAGGAGATTAGCTGAGGAGTTAGTCCCTAAGTTCGATGCCTGTGTTGATTATTTAAGGGAAAAATTCCCAAATGAGCAAATAAATCAACTCATGACTCTCTTTTGGAGATTAGTAGGTAATAAAATTACTCCGTCTGCACTTACCCCTGCAGTACAATCCGTTTCATTCTGGGCAGAAGTCAGGGGTACCGAGAAGATTGGTGTAGTATTGATGCCGGTAAATTGGCTTTCAAAGCTAGATAAAGATTTGTATATGCAACTTGGGGCATTGGTGTTTACTGCCAGCCAAGCAAAGGATTATTACCAGGCTTTCATTGAAGAGCCTGCCTTGAATATTTTCGACTCACAATCAACCCGAAATCGTGCTTTAGCCTATGAAGCTGAATACCTATTGACTCTTATCCAAATAGACGAGCAATTTACCCCTAATGAGTATCAACTCCAAGTCTTAAACACTTATCCTCGAGGCGTTGCTAGTTGATGCGATTAATCTATATTCCAAGAAAGCAGACAATTCAGGACTTTTTAACTAACTATCCAGTTACCAGTTATCTGATTAACTCTCATTTCTGACTCGTCAGGTGATGGAGAGCACATAGCCTGGTGGTACAATATGGGTATGAGGATTACAAGCAGAGATGGAATTTCCCGATCGGCATAGATTCCGAAATAACTCCTGATTTATCTCCTACGGTACGCTCATATGAATCTATACAGTTGTACTTGTGGGTTATTTTTAACTGGAGTGGTTCTTACTGCTATTGTGCAAGAGGTATTAGAATGCCCTGTTCACGGCCTGTTTGCGGAATCCTGCTTCACGCTTCATATCGAACCTGGCACGATAGATGTAACCCCCCTTGGCGGCACGAGTCTCGTATCTGAAACTCGACCTGGAACGGTCGTTAATCCTGCAAATTTTTAATTGATTTTCTCACTTCAATCGTCAGTTAACTTGACATATCAAAATATTTGTATCATTGTGTGGACAGGAGGATGTACATGAAAAAAATGATGATTTTTGTTCCCTTAGTGTTTGTTGCCTTTACTTTCCTCCGTTTAACTCCTGTTTATCACCAAGTTTCCGCCGCTGCGGAAAAGCTAATAGCAGTGGTGGTGACCAACTGGCCAGATATTTTCAATGTTCGGGAACAGAATCTCGATGAAAACGGCAACATTAAAATCCATGAACAGGGTACGGTAAATGTTAATGTTACTAACTCCACCCCAATTCCTGTTTCTGGGGATTCAGGGGAAACCAAGTCTGAACCCAAGCTCATTCCTATTTTTGAAAACCGAAGTATGTCTCCCGCTGAAATTTTTCAATCTGACTTTATAAACGTGGAAGGATACAAAAAAGCCATCATCTATGCACAACGTTGGCCAAATGATAGCTCGTTTGTAGAAATCTACGGGTTCTATTCAAAGGATACTTCAACAAAATTCCAAGGAGACCCCAGGATTCAACTCACGTTAGTCGCCAATCAATTCTCTAGATACGCTGAAGGCGATATCGCTGGCCCATATATGTATATTGCGGTGCAGAACAATGGGGTAGAGATAATATCTGTCTGGCTATACCTTATTCCATAACCAGCTTTTGAGAAAAAAATGAAAATTATTTTGTAATTATGAAGCATAAGTTTATTTTTTCTTCATTTATAGTTATTTTTTTGCTTTTATTCTTTCTTGTTTCTAAAACAAGTGTTATTGCCGATTCATCTCCCACGGTTGATTTATACCATCTTACTTACAGTTACTACCGAGAGGATTGGCCGATTATTTACGACAATAAAGTTTATTGGACCGATTCTAGAGGTGGTGTTTATGGATACGACTTTGCAGCGAACACAGAGTTTTTATTAATCGACTCAAGTGTTCTCACCGATTTTTTTGCTGCTATTGGTTATGATGGTAGATTCTTGGTTTATAACACCTATGATGGTGTCTTTTATAACGTAAAAGCGTATGACTTCGAGCAATATAAAATTATCACAGTGACAGAAGGCATTGGTTCAAAAGTAGCATCGGATTTAGATGATAAAGTCGTAACCTATATTGATGGAGGAGCATGTGGCAAACTTTATGCTTATGACTTACTCAGTGGAGAGAGAAAATTAATTACCGAACAAGTATGTAATACAGCTAATATTGACCATCGGTTTATAGTCTGGGGTTATGCAGTACCTAATGGTTCTGGTATTTTTGGATATGATCTTAAGACAGACATTAAGTATGATATTGCAGTTGGACCAGGTTATCGCAGTTCTCCTGATATTTTAAAAAATAGAATAATATGGTCTATTAATAACAACGAGAACGCAGAAGTGTATATTTATAACTTAAAAACACATGAAGAAGAATTACTTTATTCTTCTCCAAACTATTGGATTAGTTGGCCATCGATATCAAATCGGTACGCTGTTTGGGGAAAGAATACATCACAGCATGTATCAGGCGTTGAAGGTATAGATTTAAAAACAGGTCAAGTCTTCGAAATTCAAGAACAAGGTCAACACCAGAACGATAATATGTCCGTAATAATAGAAGGTAATATAGCTGCTTGGATGGCATGGCGAACTGGTAATGGGGATATCTACGCTGCGGTTATAAATCACTAAAACAATAAATAGGGATGAGACTGGGAAATAGTCTTCTGTTAGAGAAATAAAGAGAATTATTTCTAAAAATCTCAACTATTAAGAAGCACGATTGAAAGATTAAGAAACGCGGCAAAGGTAACCCAGGCAAGATACGGCATCAATAAATATCCAGTCGGCTTTAAAATCTTATAAAACGATACGGTGGTTTTAAAAATAAGTAGCCACAAGATGACAATTTCCCCCAATGCCAAGGTGGGATTCCGTAAACCGAAAAAGATTATCGACCAGACAGAATTTAGGACCAACTGAATAAAGAAAAAGGTAAGGGCTCTTTTCACTTCTCGTTTCTTTGCGTCCTTTTCCCACACTAAAAAGGCGGCAATTCCCATCAACCCATAGAGCGTGGTCCAAATTAGGGGACTCGGTAATGCCCTACGGGCTGCAAATTTACCTTCTTCAAAATTAGCATCAAGCATGAGTATTAAGAGTGAAGAGCTTTTAAATTATTTAAGAGATTTACGTGACAAGTTGGGTCGTAATCCCACAGTATGGGACATTCAAGATGACGAGCACCTTTATAAGAAGTATGTAGTAAATAAGTTCAGTTGGTCTATATTAAAATCAAGATTTGGTGGCTTACGAAGAGCGCTGCAACAGATAGAAAAAGGCTATAGGAGAGACGTAGCCGTAAGTGTTTCAACTTTACACTTACAAACTAGAGAGCAAGAGAAAGAAAATCCAGAGTTTTTCCAGAATAAAAACAGGTTCTTTGGAAAAGCGGCAGAGCTTCATGTAACTGCAGAATTAATGTATAGAGGATTCCAAGCCGCAAATATACCTGTTGATGAAGGACTCGATATTCTTGCAGTCAAAAGCAATAAGACATTTTATTTTCAGGTTAAACATAAGGATTTGAGTAATAATGAGCAAATCCATATCACAAAAAGTTCTTTTGAGAGGAGAGGTGGGGGGGATGTCTATTATATTTTTGTTCTTTTATTGAACGAAGAACGAAATTTTTTAATTGTTCCCTACCATATCATTAATGATTGGATAAGAGGAGGGTTGGTAGACGAAAGGGAAAAAGGGTATTCTTTCCTTATAAGAAAGACCGACGGGGTTTATAAACTTAAGGATGCTGATATTAGTAAGTATTTAAACAGGTGGGAAGATATTAAGTGAAAAAAGGGAAGTTGAAAATTTATGCTTTTATTGATAGCCAAAATCTTAATTTAGGAACAAGCAAGGATATTATTAAGAGAGGGAAAGTAGTCTACAAAGGTTGGAAGCTAGATTTTAGAAAGTTCAGGAGATATTTATCCGATAAATTTCATGTATCTAATGCGTTTCTTTTTATAGGTTACATTAAACAGAATGAGGGTTTATATAAAAAGCTTAAAGCTGACGGTTACGATCTGGTCTTCAAGCCTACAGTAAAGGATAATGTTGGTAAACCTAAGGGGAATGTTGATGCCGATTTAGTTTTACACGCAGCCGCAATAGAATTTTCAAAATATGATAAAGCCGTTATCGTGTCGGGGGATGGAGACTTTTACTGCTTGCACGAATATTTGAAGAAGAAACAAAAATTACTCCGAATTATAGTCCCCAATTCGAAATCAGAGTCTTCACTCCTGAGATCTTTCCAAAAATATAAAACATTTATCGAGTTTGAAAAACAAAAGCTTGAGAGATAATAGAGATAATATAGTACTATTTAACTTTTTGAAAACAAATAAAATGGGAGGCGTTGCAATAGACACGTGGTCTATTGTTCGTTTCTCCCTAGTGATAAAACTATGTTATCACAAAGATATTTAAGAATCAACAGAAGGAGATATGGGATATGGGCCTGAGCGTAGGGATTGTGGGATTGCCCAACGTTGGGAAGTCGACGCTGTTTAATGCGTTGGCATCGCGTCGGTTAGCGGAGACGGCGGCACGGCCGTTTACGACGATTGAACCGCATGAGGCGGTGGTGGCGGTGCCGGATGAGAAGCTTACGCAATTGGTAACGTTAGTCAAGCCAGAAGAGATAACTCCCGCTACGGTTACTTTTATTGACATTGCCGGGTTAGTGAAAGGTGCTCATAAAGGCGAAGGGTTAGGCAATCAGTTTTTGGCAAAAATCAGGGAAGTGGAGGCGGTAGTGCAGGTGGTGCGCGCCTTTGTTAATCCCCAAGTGAGTCAAGAACAGCGGGTGGGTGAACCGGGATCTAGCGAACAGGTAAAGGAGGATATTCAGATCGTGAACGAGGAATTGAAGCTTGGGGGAATAGAGAAGCCGACGATTTATGTTTTGAATGTGGGTGAGAAAGATCTAACAAGTAGTACAAGTAGTGCGGGTAGAGCAAGTAAAGCAGGAATAGAAAAAATAGCCGGAGATTTACCGGTAATCCAGATTGGTGCGAAGTTGGAGGAAGAACTGATTGATTTGGAGCCAGAAGAGAGAAAACAATACTTAGAGGAGTTGGGGGTGGGAAAGTCAGGTTTAGATCAATTAATTAAAGTGGCTTATGATACATTGGATTTATTAACCTTTTACACTATTAAGGGAGGGAAGGAAACGCGGGCGACGGCGTTGCCGAAAGGATCGTCGGTGATTGAGGCGGCGGGAAGGGTCCATACCGATTTTGCCCAAAAATTTATTCGAGCCGAGGTCATTAACATTGATGAATTGTTAGGACTGGGTGGTTGGAGGCAGGCGAAGGAGAAAGGGAAAATTAGAACCGAGGGGAGAGATTATGTAGTGCAGGAGGGAGATGTAGTGGAGTTTATGGTGGGAAAGTGATAAGCAAGTATAAAGTATTATGTATAAAGAATATCCATATCTATGAAGAAATACCTGTTGATGGTAATCAGTTTATTGTTGGTGGGTGCGGGGGTAGTATATGTCAATTTTCGAAAGGCAAATCTTTCGCCCCGGCTATCAGACTTATCAGCGCCGGCGATCCCACAAACTTCGGATAAAGCTGCTTTAGAGGAGATGCCGGTAACGACGGTGATAGCCGAGAATTTAGATACACCCTGGGCGATTGCTTTTCTTGCCGATGGTCAGATGCTGGTGACCGAACGTAAAGGAACGGTGCAATTGGTAAATATCAAGGCGGGAAATATTAGTGAAGTGGGAAAGATAGAAGCGGTGCGAGAAATCGGAGAAGGTGGCCTATTGGGAATTGCGCTCCACCCTGACTTTGAGGTTAACCATTATGTTTACCTTTATTATACCTACAGTGAGGCGGGTGGCAGGACACTAAATCGGGTGGTACGGATGACATATTTAGGACAGCGATTGACTGATGAGAAGGTTATTGTAGATGAGATACCGGGAGCGAGTAATCACAACGGCGGCCGGATAAAATTTGGACCGGATAAATTTTTGTATATTACGACTGGCGATGCTCAAGAGCCGTCGCGGGCGCAGGATACCGGTAGTTTGGCCGGAAAAATACTCCGAGTGACTGACGATGGCAGTCCGGCGCCAGGTAATCCCTTTGACAACAGAGTTTACTCTTATGGACATAGAAATCCGCAGGGG
>Ga0209542_10011780_pt1 | contig 15447 bp, 27 predicted proteins | sample RifCSPhighO2_01_FD_184028 | JGI IMG/M metagenome (GOLD analysis project Ga0209542, IMG submission 184028) | Soil microbial communities from Rifle, Colorado - Rifle CSP2_plank highO2_0.1 (SPAdes) (version 2) | ecosystem: Environmental > Terrestrial > Deep subsurface > Rock core/Sediment ... | reverse complement strand
AAATATAAGAGGTAAATGGATAAGAGAATAATTTTTATGGGAAAATATGATTTCATAATATTTGGAGGCACTGGCCAGCAGGGCAGAATATGCGCCAGAGATTTATTAGATTTTGGCTACTCTGTGCTGTTAGTCGGAAGAGACACTTCCAAAATCCAGGATATATTGAAAAATAAAATGTCCGGATTTTTAAGCGTCGATCTAAGAAATGAAGAAGAGATAGCAAGTGCGATAAGAAAATCACAAGCGGAGATTGTTATTAACTGCGCGGAACTAACTTTTAATGTTGCCATAATGCGGGCTTGCCTGAAAACTCGCAAATCTTGTACGGATCTTGGTGGCCTGCAAAAAATAACCGTTCAACAATTCAAACTTCATAATGCTTTCAAAAAAGCAGGAATAGTAAACATAACTGGCTGCGGCTCAACTCCCGGAATTGCAAATGTTATGGCAGCGTATGCGTTAAAATATTTTGATACTGTTGAAACAATTGATTTAGGATTTGCTTGGGATTCAAACATAAAAAGATTTGTTGTTCCATATTCTATGAAAAGCATATTTGACGAGCTGACTGAATATCCCATTGTTTTAAGCAATGGCAAATTTACTAAAACGGATAGGATAAGATGTATGGGTACATTTGACTTTAGAGAAGTAGGCAGGCAGACGGCATATTGCATAGTCCATTCAGAAGTTTACACATTTGCAAAATATTTTAAAAATAAAGGGCTTAGAAATGTTCATTACATGGCGGGCTTTCCGGAGCATTCAATTTCTGTCATAAGAAATTTAATTGATCTTGGTTTTAACTCAAAAGATGAAATAGAATTTCAAGGGAAGAAAATCATGCCCTTGGATTTTACAATTAATATGTTGAAGAATTTAAAAATACCAGAAGGATACAAGGAAGTTGAAAACCTATGGGTAAAAATAGAAGGAACAAAGAATGGCAAAAAGAAAAACAGCGAGATTAATTGTATTATCAAGACTCTTCCCGGCTGGGAGGAAGCAGGCAGTAACGTTGATACCGGCAGAACAATCTCAATAATGTCTCAAATGCTTAAAAACAAGTTAATCAATCAATCCGGCGTCTTCGCCCCCGAAGCCGTCATTCCGCAAAAAGAATTTTTCAATGAGCTTGCACAAAGGAAAATGTATGTTTATTTAGACGGCAGAAAGATTAATTAATCAACAACTGATTTAGTAAGTTATGATAAAATACAACATAGAGTTTGCGCATATTTATGCCGATAAAAGATTTAGCGATGAACAAGAAAGGAGCATAAATGTTCTTAAATCGTTAATTAAAGAATTAGAATCTAAAAAAAGCCAGTTTGTAACCTGCATACTCCTAGATGAGATAAGCCCAGAGAAGATTACACTAGACGAAGAGGAGTTTATCAATAATGTTCTAAAGTATGACGTGTCTATTGATTTTTTGGCTTATGAATCAAAATTAGTACCAATTGCTGAAAAACTAATTAAAGAAATACCAGAAAAAGATATTAATAAAGAACGCTTTAATAATAGGGAAGTAATATTGCTGATAAAAGGCAAAGATAAAATAGGCCTTAAAGAATCATCCGGAAAGTATTCTTGTTCTCTTCTAATTGCAGCATGGGTGTTATGTAGACTGGGTCTATACAAATTACCAGATAACGCAGTTAAAAGTCGCACACTAAAAGAGTTCATAGGAGATAGAATTATTACTGTTCTGCCTGAAAAATATAGAGAAACAGAAAACAAAGTATTGGAGATATTAAAGGCAACAAAGTATAAATCTGTCTTAAAAAGATTGGAATACAGGTTCTTTTGATATTAATTAATTTTGAAGTCCAAATAACTTTATATATCCAAATCCATAAATACCATCATGAAAAAAGCAGGCACTAAAAAAGAATCAAACGAATACGATTTTCTAATCATTGGCGCAGGCGTCACAGGCATGGCCGCAGCCATGTATGCCGCGCGATTGGGCCTGAAAACTCTTTGTTTAGGCAAAAGCTACGGCTCTGAACTCCCAATCGGCGGAGTAATCACAACAACTAATATTGTAGAAAACTATCCGGGCTTCATAAAACTGACGGGCACAGAATTATCAGACAAAATCAGAGATCACGCACTTTCATATCCTCTTGTTACAATCAAGGAAGAAGAAGCACAAAAAGTAGAGAAGAAAGGCAATTTGTTTCATGTTAAAACAAACAAATCAGAATATATCGCAAAAACAATCCTTTTTGCTACAGGAACAAAATGGAAAAAGTTAGATGTTCCTGGATCGAAAGAATATGAAAATAAAGGAGTTGCTTATTGCGCTCTCTGCGACGCGCCACTATTCAAAAATAAGATAGTCGGTCTTGTCGGCGGCTCTGACTCAGCGGCAAAAGATGCATTAGTTTTATCAGATCACGCAAAAAAGACATACATAATCTATCGCGGAGATCAGATACATCCAGAACCTATTAATATGACTCGTATTGAACAAAAAGTAAAGAAGGGCAAGATAGAAATAATAAACAACACAAATATTACAGAGATAAAGGGCGCTCAATTTCTCAAATCAGTAATATTTGACAAGCCATACAAAGGCAAAAAAGAATTTCCCCTTGAAGGATTATTTATTGCGATAGGCCACATTCCTCTTTCAGATCTCGCCAAGTCATTAGGAGTTAAAATAAATGAAAAAGGAGAAATAATACTTGATCATAGAACTTCAGAAACAAATGTTTCAGGCGTTTACGCGGCAGGAGACGTAGGAGACACGCCTTTCAAGCAAGCAATCACCGGCGTCGCAGAAGGTTGCATAGCAGCCTATTCAGCCTATGAATATATGACTAAGAGCGAAATCATGCCGACTTAGTTCTTAAGAATAGAATCATAACCGCGCGCTGCAGCCGACGCGGCTTGTTCTTCTCGCCATTAAAGTATAATTTCCTGCCAACGCTCTTTTTCTCTCCAAAGTCTCATTTCATTCAGCCGCCGCGCGGCTGAGCTCGGTCGTTATGTCCTAAAACAATCTAAACGCCGCTTAAACCGCAACATTTATAAGTACGTACTTTATACGTATTATATGCAAGAAGCTAAATTTACCCACACCATATCGCAGGGATCTAGATACAACCAAATCTACATACCAAAAGAAATGTCTTCAACTTTCCAAGTCGGAGACATCGTTGAAATTAAGCTAATAGAAAAGAAAACCCATCTATATTACTCAAAAAATCTCAAAAAGCTCAGTCCATTTAAGGAAAAGCTAATTAGAGACATTTTTACAGAAATAGATAAATTCAAAGAAGTTAAGCAAATTTTCGTATTTGGCTCATTTTTATCTAAAGATGTGGACTATAATGATATAGACATCATGGTTTTAAGCGACAAAGAGATAGAAGATAAAATCTATCAAGATTTAATAAAAAAATTCAGCTTAAAATTTCATGTTATTTCAGTAGAAGGAAACAATTTAGAAGAATCACTAAAGATCTCGCCAATGACAAGAAGTATGTTTTACTATTTTGTTTCAAACAGGCCGCTTTCAGTGCCAAAAGAAACGCGAATTGAGAAAAATCACATACTTTATCTTTTAATGATGCCAGAAGATTTACTAAAGTTCGAGCTAGACAGCAAAGTATTTTATAGCAATATTCGTAAATTAATAACAATAGAAAGATTCTTAGATTGTAAAGATGCAGATCCGGAAGAAATAAATGATTCATTAAGGAAACTGATAAGAGAGCCGCTTCTATCTTTAATCAAAAATAATGATTCAATAGAAGAAAATAGCATTAAAGAGCTTAGAAAGATAATAAAATTAAAACTAGAGAGTATAAAAAAGAAACTATGAGCAAGATTAAAACAATACAACAATTGACTAATCTTTTAGCAGGGGCATTGCGTCATAAAATTGGTGCAATAGTAAATTCAAGTGAGCTCTATAAGAACAAATATGAAAAAGAAGCACAAAATTTACTTAAAGCCGCGCAAAAAGTATCTTTAAGAGAAAACTGGAATATTTATGATAAAGAAAAAATAAAAGAAGAACTAAGATATAAATTAAAAACGGAATTAGAAAAATGCACGTACCTAAACAGCAAAAAGTTCGATTTTATGAATAGCGAAATAAATGAGGCTCTAAAGTTGTTAGGCCTTCTCTAATCAATTTTCAAAAAACTGCCCGAACTTCTGTCCTTTATCTTTCGCGTTCTTCAAACTAGCAACCCAATATTTTCCAGAATCTTCAAGATGTTTAGGATCTAAAAACAGCCACCCCTCATAATTAAATCGCACAGCAATTACTGGTTTTAATCCAATCATATTTGTAAATAGCATGAAGTCATCAATTTGTTCTTTAGTAATGTAAATCCTATTTTTCTTGGAAGATTTTACCTCAATTGCAAATCCCTTTCTTCCCATCTTTCCCGCAATTAAGTCACACGGAGAATCATCATTAACGCCTGATCCGGCAGTACGCGTGGCGCGCCAACCATTTTCAGTTAAAATTGCCAGCAACTCGCGTTCAACTCTACTTCCTTTTGCTTTGTTCGACATTTTTCATCTCCTGTACGCCTCATCATGATGACCAAACATAATAAATGTGACTATTCGATTAATATTATCAATTTCAAACTTTAACACAAAACTTTTCATAATATGCACTCTTCTCTCTCCAGCCAAATCATATTTTAATGGCTTATAATGTTGAGGATTTTCAATAATCTCATTCATCTTTTTTTGAAGTGCCATTCTTAAAACAGGATTCTTTTTACACATCTTATCAATAACTTCTTGACAAGATGGCTTTATATCTAATTTATAATCCATTTAACCTCGCTTATGATTATCTCGGATCTAGTGTTTAAATATTTCATCAACACTCTTTAATCTAATAGACTTCTCTTTCTTAGCTTTCTCCATCTTTTTTATAAAAGATTCTTTCAAAGGCAATTCATCAACGGGATGCCAGTCAATTCTCTCGCAAAACACCCACTCTTTATCAGAAATCTCGCCAGTTTTCATGTACCTATCAAAAATTAATCTTTTTATCGTCTCCTCTCTTGCAATCTCGCTCCAGTTCACCCATAAAAACCATTTTAACGCATTCTTGAATTCTTCATTCACCGATAAAGTTACAGAAGTCATCTTAATTTTCCCGAGTTTTTTAGCTCCTCAAACTTTTTCAGTTCTTTTAGCCTTTCTTCAAATTTCTTTTTCAGATATTCTGGCCAGTTTATCTCCGGATGCTCATCCATTTCTTTCTTTATTTCAGAAGGTATTGAAACAGTAAAGGTTGCCATTTTTCGTGTATACACGAAAAATGGTGGATAAACTATTTAAATCTTTCGCCAACATATCACTTTATGTGTCTACAAAATAGGTTTTGCCTAAAAATTTGTCTACAAATCTCTCGCCTGCAGCGTCCTTCTGCCATTCAGCTTTGCCCTCTTAGCCCCTTCCTCAATTAATTCTAAAACTTTCTTATTCAAAGCATCAGGCACATCACTAGATACAGATAAATCAGGCACGGCCGCCTTTATCTTGCTCTTTATTATTAAATCAACCACTTTTCGTTTCCTCCTTTTCCGGCTTCATAAATGGAAACAAAATAACATCTCTGATGCTTTGCTGTCCGCAAAGCAAAATAATCATCCTATCTATACCTAATCCAAGCCCGCCAGTTGGAGGCAGTCCAACTTCCAATGCCTCAATAAAATCTTTGTCATAAGGATGCGCTTCCGCGTCTCCTTTCTTCAATCTCTCTGCTTGCTCCTGAAGCAATTTTTTCTGCAAAATAGGATCATTCAATTCCGAATAAGCATTGCCAAGCTCTGTGCCCATGCAAAATGGCTCAAATCTTTCAATTAATCTTTTATCTTTTCTATGCAGCTTGCACAAAGGCGTTGTTTCCTTAGGCTGATCCGTAATAAATACCGGCTGAATAAGCTCTTTCTCACAAAAGTGCTCAAAGATAGAAGCGACAAGTAATCCCCAGTTCTTCTCTTTATATTCAACTCTTTTCTCATCAGCGAATTCAGCCAGTTCGCCAGCATCCATTTTTAAGACGTCAATTCCAGCATATTTCTTAATGGCTTCAGCCATTGTCATTCTCTTCCAAGGAGCTTTGAAATCCAAAACAACCTCTCCAATCTTTACTTTTGTTGTTCCAAGAACCTTCTTGCAAGAGTATTCATACATATCCTCTGTAATCTTCATCATATCATTATAATCAGCATACGCCTGATAAAGTTCCAGCTCTGTAAATTCAGGATTATGCCATTTGTCAATCCCTTCATTTCTAAAATTTCTGGCAATTGTAAATACTCTATCCATTCCGCCAACTGTTAATCTTTTCAAATGCAGTTCCGGGGAAATTGCAAGAAATAAATCAATATTCAACGCATTCAAATGAGTTTTGAATGGTCTTGCTGCAGCGCCGCCATAAACCGTTTGCAAATACGGAGTGTCAACTTCAATAAATCCCCTAGATTTTAAAAACTCGCGAATTGAATCAATAATTTTCTCTCTTTTAACAAAAACTTCTTTAACCTCAGGATTCATAACTAAATCCAAATACCTTTTTCTGTATCTCTCCTCTTTATCTTGCAGTCCATGCCATTTCTCTGGCAATGGTAGAATAGACTTTGACAGTAATTCAACTTTATCAACTAAAATAGACAACTCTCCTCTCTTTGTCCTGAAAACCTCTCCTTCGACTCCAATATAATCTCCTGAATCAATATATTTCTTGAAAAACTCTCTTGATTTTTTCGGCGTCTCGTCATCCTGCAACACAACCTGTATCTTTCCGTTACCATCTTGCAAAACTCCAAAGGCAATTTTCCCTAAATCACGGACATTTAGCAATCTTCCAGCTATCTTTGCCTTATACTTCGCCTTTGCCTCAGGCTTTAGCTTGACATATTTCGCCTGCAGCGCACTAGCATCATCTTTTTTGTCATAAGAATAAGGATATGGATCTATTCCAGAAGCCTTTAGCGCCTCCAGCTTCTTCAGCCTCTCCCCTACAATTAGTTCCTCTCGTCCCATATTTCATCAAGAAAATCTTAATTTATATATCTTTAGAAGATGCAGAATTAGCATCTAAACTTCTATACCATTTTCTATGGCTCTTTTTAGTTTGGCGCTTGGTTTGGGAATCTTAAATTCTTTATCGCGCTTGTACTTCTCAGGTTCCCAGCCTTTTCTCACCATATCTTTTGCTTCCTGAGCAGACATCTTTCTCTCTTTTATACTTCCAAATAAGTGTGTTAAGTCTGCCATTTTCATTTTCTCTTTGTCTATTTTGATTTCTTTCATCTTTTAATTTCTAGAAGTTCAAAACCTTAAACTCTTTGAAGTCCTGGAACTTCTCTTCCTTCGTTTCTACATTCCTTATCTGCGAATGCGGCGGCCCTCGCTTGCATATTTCAACCATTGCATCAACACTCTCTCCGTCGCCTTCAAGAAATATCTCAACTCGCCCGTCCTCTAAATTGCGAGCAAACCCTCTAACATTGCCTTTAACAGCGTTATCCTTAATAAAATCTCTAAAAAACACTCCCTGCACAGATCCTGTTATAAACAATCTAACGCTCTTTTTCATCAATATCTCTCACTCCGATGGTTAATATATTTTTCTAAACGGCCCCTTCCTTCTTTTCCTTCGGCATTAAGCTATCCAAGCTCTCATCAACCAATCTCAAATACCTAACGTTCTTCCATTCCAAGCCGATTAACTTGGCAGCTTGTTTATCAATTTCAAGAGGCTGTCCAGCCAGAATTGCCCCTCTTTCAGAGGCATCAATTATTCCAAACTCGGGCATCTTGCATTTCAAAATATCATGAATTGCAAACTTCAAAGGCCACGCTTTCAGTTTTTTCTTGCCTGCTCCAAACCAGCCACTATAATGCTGTGCAGGAAATGCCCCGAGCATATTCTCTAAAGCCCCGGTTATGTCAGTCTCTTCGTCAACAGACAAAACAGGCAGAGAAACAACAAAGCTTTCTTTCAATATTTTAGGATATTTTATTTTGTCAAATTTAAGAAACTCCCGGTCAATCTCTTCAATTTCGCTGTCGTTTAAGTCTATAAGGCCAATTCCGTATCTTTCCGCTAGTTCTTTATAGCCTCTTTCAGCAAAAATATCCATTGTATTTTCTCCATCCACGCCTTCAGCGATAAAAACTTGCGCAATAGGGTTTTTATTTGCCATGCAGTATTTCAATACTTCCTCAACAAACTTTATATCGCTGCTAGGCTTGCCCCCAACTTTCAATGCAGGCTTTAAAACGATTTTATCATACCTCTTTAACTCATTTCCGAATTTAATAACGTTAAGCAGTATGGGAATGGTCTCGGAATACGACTTGAACTTGATTGATACGCCCTTTGCCATTCTCAATAACTAGATTATAGCTTTTTAATGATTATTATAGTAAATTATGATAGTCATTCTTCTCTTTTGTCAAGTTCATTATTGACAATCACCACGCATTGCGAGGCAAAATAAGCTCTCTTGCCTATAGAAACTGGCTTTGCAATCTTTTTTAGCCTTTTAAACTCCTTCTGCGGCAAGCCCTTATGATCCCCGAGAATGAAAACAGGGTTTTCTCCAATCTCAACCTTTCTTATGTCCTCTCCATCTTCATCAAGAATAAATAATTGTTTTCCATCATTTTGCAATTCTTTAGCAAGATCTAAAAATCCTTTTTTTTCAATCCAATACCCAGGAAACACCTCTCTTTTCTCTCCCTTTCCGTATTTAAAAAACATCTTTCTCAATATTCCAGAAACATTCTTCTTGCTTAGATATATTTTATCTACGCCTTCTACCCCTTCGGTAACTGGCTTAAGCTCGAGATGCTTTGGATGATCGAGTATGCCTCCGAATAAAAGGTGCAGTTTAACATTTGTTCTTATTTTATGGCTTAAAAAGAAAGCGGCGATTATGGTATGAATAGCTATATCAATTCTTCCAGCTTCCTGTAGATCGGTGCTGAAATTTCCTGATGACGGTGCGCTTCTTGAGTAATACAAAAATTCTCTCATGATACAAATGGGAAATTTGGGCTTTTAAATCTAGTTGAGAATAAATTCCGATCTGGCGATTATATCTCCCTCGCTGACCTTTTTATAAGCTCCAATAAATGTGTCTCCTAAAAATAATGCAAACTTCTCTTCTTCCGGCAAATTACCTTTTATATCCTGCTTCATCAGCGGCTTGCCAGTCAGCAACTGCTTTCTTTTTTCAGGATTTGCCTGCACGACAGGCAAAACTTCTGCGATTATCTCTGCCGGATTTAAAATATTTCTTAATGCTGATTCGTCTCCTTTTTTCCAGGATTCAACTGCTTTGTCAAAATCATATAAATTAATAGTTTTAGTTTCATCAAAAATGCCGGCTTTAGTTCTGCGCAGCTCAAGCATATGCGCTCCGCCAATTTCTTTTCCAATATCGTCGCACAATTTTCTAATATATGTCCCTGCCTGCACCTCTGTATAAAAAAGAATGTCTTTTCCTTCAATCTCAAGAATATCAAACGATTTAACTTCCCTCTCTCTAATTGCTCTCTTAACTCGGCTTCTTACAGGGGGAAGCTGCATTATTTTTCCTATGAACTTCTTAATCGCTGCTTCCAGCTTTTTCTCAGCTACATCCGTGTGCAGCCGCATTATTCCGACATAAGTTTTATTGCGATGCATAAAATATTCGTTAAGCCTGCAGGCTCTGCTTAGTGCTACTGGAAGGACTCCCGTAACTTGCGGGTCTAGGGTTCCTAGATGAGAAGTTTTTGCCAAGCCTAATGCTCTTTTAACATATTGTGAAACAGAAAAACTTGTCGGTCCAGTCGGCTTGTCTATATTTATTATTGCAAATTGCAATAATTCCTTTATACCCTTTTCTCTCCTTATTTTTTCTAAATCAATCATGATCTAATTAAAAAATCTCTAATTAAAAATCTATGTAGGACTAGTGTCTGTCAAGTGCCATTCTCTTTATCTCTGGCGCTTTTGCTTTTACAATGTGCTTGTTAGCCTTAGCCGCCTGCTCGGCCTGCTTGATATTCAACTCTTCTACGGATTTTTCTTTCTCTTTTTCGTCTTTCTTTTGATCCTCACTCTTTTCTTCTTTTTTTAGTTCTGGCTTACTGATAGATTCAACTTTTTGCTCTGCTTTTTTATGCTTCTTTTCTGCCTTTCTCTTTACAAATTGAACATACTCTGGAACTTCGGCGAAATCAACTTTAACATTATCTCCTTCTTTCACAACCTTTACTTTTACTTTCGCTGGCGGATTTTTATTGCCTCTGAACCATATTTCGTTGTTAAGATATACGTCTAGTTTAACCTTTGATAAATCTCTATCTTGAATTTTCATGTGTCTTGCTACAAATTTCTTAATTGCCATTACAGCTTTTCTTGTTCGCTTGTAGTATGGCACTTTAAGCCATTCTTTCCTTAAAGGAATTACATACTCTCTCTCAATTTTTGCTTCTGCCATTTTATCCTAAGTGTTGTTTTCTAGACCTCCTTGGTTTTATCTTTAGCTTTGTTCTTCTCCAGTGCCTTCTTATTGCCGTCATTTCGCTTGGATGCACTTTCTTGCCTTTTCCATTTTTCTTTATGACTGCCCAAAATGGTGCCCATTTTGTTCTTCCAGTATGTTTTACTAATTGGACTTTTTTCTGGTATGTTTTCGTCATTTTACTAAACTCTCCAAAAATTCTTTTCCTTTTGCAGTCAATTGCCTGCCGGCTTTCTTGCCTTTAGCTGTTTCTGCTAATCCTGCTTTTTCGGCTTGCTGTAAAATTAGTCTTATGATCTTGCCCCCACCTTTCTTAAATCTTGGAGGCTGCATGCCCATGTCTTTTCTGCCGCCATATCTTGTTCTTAATCTCTCTACTCCAACAACTCCCCTAAGATAAATTTGCCTTAGAATGCTTGCAGCTCTTTTATACCAAAAATCCGGCTCGGTGTTTGGCCTTGCTTTATTCGTTCCTGTTTTAACGAAGTCAATCCAGTCTGGCTTGCTAAATTCTTCTATATTTTTTAGAGCTTCGGCTAGATTTTTATTATATTTCCCTGCCTCTATTGATTTTATGTCTGCCATTTTTAATTATAAGTAAGTTTAGGTAAAAAATAGGACTTATAAACCTTATTACCTAATCTTTTTGCTATGTTTTCTAATAGTTATTGTAAATCCTATAATTGTGCAATCGTAGTTAGGGCCTAATTTGTTTACTAGCTCACCTGCCATTTTTTTTACCTCTTCGCGGCCTTTTAATGAACCGCGCAATATTGATACTTTAACAGTCTTTCTATTTATGAAATGAAGTTTTAATGATTCTATTACGCCATCCGTAACTCCGAACTTGCCTATCTGAAATTGCCCTTTTGCCGTCATTTTTTCTCTATCTTTATCCCGCCTGCTGGAAGGGCTGCAAGAATTTCATTTTGGTTTAGTTTGTTATCTAGTTCTATTTGGAATTTTGTGAGCATGTCGGTTTTATCAACTTTTCCGGGAGTGATCTTCAAAAGTGCTGGCTTTGCTGCACTTTTTGGCACAGCTCTAAGCACTCCTTTCTGCCTAGTTAAAAACAAAACAAGATCCGCTTCAATGGTTTTTATTTTTTTCTTAACTCCCCATGTTCCAGTTTTCATATCTTTGCTTTTTGATAAGTCTAAGCTTGAAAAAATGTCCACTCTTGCTTTTTTCTTTCCCATCTTCCAGGCTCGGCTGAAAGAAGCAGTGAATACAGCGCATTCTTTCAAATCTCTATCGTCAACTTCATTAAAATCTGACAGAATAATAGAAAATGGGCTTCCTGGCTCTGAAGTATGCATTACATAAAACTGCTTGTTCATCCTTTTTATTTTTACAAGAAGCTCGTCATTCTGGCTGGCGCTTTTACCGCCAACAACAAGTTTATTAGACGAAGTAAAAAACCATTTGTATTTCTGATATTCTTCCATTAGCTTTTCCATAATTTCTCAAAAGAAAGCGGGCTTTTAAGTCTTTTTAATTATCTTGCAGAATCCGCCTGTTTTTCGGCCTCATTCTTTTTGCCCATTGCGTAGCTTTCCATACTGCCTGCGGCAGCAAACATAATCTCGCTTGCCAGGCTCTCGGCCATCTTCTTTTTCTTTCCGAAACATTTTTGGTATGCTCCTTGCACCATCCATCTGGTTGCTAAATTAACTCGCCTCATTGGACTTGAATCTACTGCTTGGGGATATCTTGCTCCAGCATACTCTATTACGGTTATTTCGTCTCTTGGTGAGCAGTTTTCAACTGCTGTAACTAAAACTTGAATAGGATTTGATTTAGTTTTTGCTTCAATTATTTTTAATACTTCTAATACGGTTTTCATATTTTTATTATATTTCCCTGAAGCCCAGCCAGTGATGACTTTATGTTTCTTTCCTACATGCCCTGGAACTCCAATCCTATTTGCAATTCTCTCAACAATATGTATTTTAGCTCTTGAAAACTTTCTTGTGTCTCTGCCGTGTGTTTTAAGAAGAAGCCTTGGAATGAGATTGATGTAGGGCTTTAGAGCGGGGTCTTTGATTTGCACAGTTGATACATCGTACAGATCAAATAGCTTAAAAGTTCCTTCTGTCATTTTACTTTCTACCCTTCTCTATTTTGCCTTTAACTAAAAGATGCAAAGGCTGTTCATTTACTTTAATTACTTGAAATCTTATGCCTGGAATGTCTCCTTTTGATCGGCCCTGCTTTCCGCCGATTCTTTCTATAATGACTTCATCGTGTTCATCAACAAATTTTTGGGCAAGATTGCCTGGAATAAATGCTCCAACTTTAACTCCGGTTTTTATAAGCTGAACCCTGCAGCATTTTCTCATTGCGGAGTTTGGCTGCTTTGCCTCTTTTTGGAATTTTTCAACTACTATGCCCTTTGCCTGTGATGCCCTGCCAAGAGGATCTGCTTTTTCTCTAAGTTTCAAAGTTCTGGATTTATAACTATGATCGCTCCATCTAAACTTTCTTCTATTTTTCATTAACTTCTTAGCACTCATTAAACCCATACTTATACCTTCTAAAAACTGCTTTTTAAATTTACCTATACAATCCTAAGATCCTTCCCGAACGAAGCTTCTAGTATGCTTTTAAGCTCGTCGTATCTGCGCCTGTTTCTGCCTATTAAGGCGGCCTTACTTTGGGCGCCAGCGTTAAGAATGAAGCAGTCGTCTTTTAGTTCTAAAGATTTGAATTTTATAGGGCTGACTATATCCAGTATAAATCTCTCGGCATCTGAAATATCCTTCGGCTCAACAATTACCTTTATCCTTTTTCCTAGCTGCTCGTTAATTCTTCTTATATTTGTTCCATTTGGGCCTATCGCCCTTGAAACAAGCTCTTTTTGAACAGCAAAAATAATTGTATTATTATAGATGAAACAATTTCTAGTCTTTACCTGTGATGTTCTATCTAGTAAGTTAATGTAACGAATAGTTTGCATATTTAAAATTGACATATTGAATTAGATAAAACCTTTGAACATTTTGACATAGTTGCGTCTACAAATTAGTTTATAAATTTATTCTTTTGTAAAAATGAGGGTTATTGATTAACATTTAAATACCCAAAAACCTAATAAGGTTGCATGATGGGTGTGTGGGCATATACGATAATCAGCGTCCTTATTGTAAGCTTTATCTCGTTTACAGGAGTTTTCTTCTTGTCTCTGAAAGCTGAAAAGCTGCAAAGGATTCTTATTTATTTAATAAGCTTCTCTGCGGGGGCATTATTTGGCGATGCTTTTTTACACTTAATTCCAGAAGCGGCTGAAGCAGGATTTGAATTGTCTTTATCAATTTATATTCTTTCAGGGTTAGTCTTATTTTTTATTGTGGATAAAATTATTAAATGGAGGCACTGCCACCATCCAATAACAGTTAATCACGCGCATCCGTTTGCGATTATTAATTTATTTGGGGATGGTGTTCATAATTTCATTGATGGCTTGATTATTGGCGCGAGTTATGTTGCAGATATACAAATAGGCATTGCGACAACTCTTGCAGTCGTATTCCATGAAATTCCGCAAGAGATTGGCGATTTCGGTGTGCTATTACATGGAGGATTTAGTAAGGGCCGCGCTATGTTTGTTAACTTCTTAAGCGCTTTGGCTGCAGTTCTTGGAGCAATCGTTGCTTTATTATTAGTAAGTGCTGATGGATTAATAACTATCTTGCTGCCTCTGGCTGCTGGAGGCTTTATTTATATCGCGGGCTCGGACTTGATTCCAGAATTGCATAAAGAAGTAGGCATAAAAAAGTCGCTTTTACAGCTAGTTGCATTTGTTTTGGGAATAATGATAATGGCCGCGCTTTTGGCGCTTGAGTAGTTAGAAAACTTGGCGATAACTAAACAATAAAATTAAGATATTAACTAAATATATTCCGTGGCAGATTATGCAATAATTTTTCAGCTTGAAATAAGAAACATATGCCAGGTATAAAGAGCCGATAAATAATATTACTGATAGATAGAATAGATAATTGTTTAGATTGTATAAACTAAGTATGAAGAGGATTAGGTAAAATAATAGCCCGTATAACGAATTAGATATTCCAAAATGCGTTCCGTATCTGCTTGAAAATAACTTTGTACATGAAATTCTGTCGCTTATATCGCAGACTGCGCGATACTCCTTGGACTCGGCAAATCTTTTTTCTATATGTAAAGAGTAGACAGAAAGAAACAACCCTGCTAGAGAACATATTTGAATTAAACTAAGAGCCATATTATTATCTTTAGAGCAAAAAGCTTTATTTAAGCTTTTTGCAAGATTTGGGCTTTGCATAAATAGCTCTTTAGTTTATGTGAGTTTTTGCAAAAGTTTATAATCTTAGTTAACGCTTAAGTTGTATGACAAGAAGAAAAACAACGCCTCAAGAACGTGAATCCTATATTAAACATCAAAATGCTTTAGGACCAGAGTATGGTTATGGCCCGGGTTACCGTATACCCGGGGATGTGTCTTTTATTGACAGAAAGGGGCAGATTGTTCATGTCCATCGTAAATATCACGATTTATCAAAGGGGAAGAGGCGTCCTTGGACTGCAAAAGAGGAGAGAGGATACGATGGAGGTTTAGCTAATAAGACTTTTGCAATTCTAGGGATTGCTGGGATTCTTGCAGGCTTATTTTTTTTGTCTTCTAATATAACCGGTAACGCCATAGGTAATTTTAACCAAACATCAACTAACTTGACGGGCGGAGTTTTATTAGTAATAGGATTAATCGGGGCGTTTGCGTATTTTAGAAAAAAGTGATAATCAAATAAAAATAAGTTTATTTGAAAAGTAACTATTAGGAAAGATATATAAACTGAAAGAGCCTATCGTGTTCATGCAAAAGAGTATGACCTGGCTGTTTATTAGTAAATGTTCTGCTTATAGCTTTATTTCTGTCTGCAAGTAA
>Ga0209542_10011779_pt1 | contig 15447 bp, 13 predicted proteins | sample RifCSPhighO2_01_FD_184028 | JGI IMG/M metagenome (GOLD analysis project Ga0209542, IMG submission 184028) | Soil microbial communities from Rifle, Colorado - Rifle CSP2_plank highO2_0.1 (SPAdes) (version 2) | ecosystem: Environmental > Terrestrial > Deep subsurface > Rock core/Sediment ... | reverse complement strand
CCGGCTAGAACCACTGCTCCTACGTACTCTTCAGAACCCCCTATTACCAAGGTATGGCCATTCTCTCCTTTTTGAGAAGTCTTCTTACGGTCCATTAATTTCTTAATTTGATTTAGGTTCATCGTGAGACAATGCTTTCAAAATACTTATTTTTTGCTTTATATAAGTTTGTAGTAATTATGGGGTAGGAAAAATTATATTTAAGCTTCCTTTAAAAATACTTTAAAAATTAGGCACAGAAAGACCAACCTGTAAAAGCATGACAAACCTTTTAAAGAAAAGTAATTCTTCTCAGGCTGGCCCTGTAGCTCAGCCTGGTTTAGAGCGCTGGTCTTATATGACCGTTAATGGATCAAAAACAAATCCCATTAATCTGCTTAGACAGCCAGAGGTCCTGGGTTCAAATTGCCTGCTACACTAGGCGAACGTTGTCAAGTGAGGCATTCACTTCGTTCAGCCCCACGATATAGCTATATAGTGTAATTGGATGAGAGTCCCGGCAGGGCCACTTTTTAACTGACATTAATTCCTTCCATAAAATTTATATTACCCGTCTTACCCAAAACTAGCATGACTAAAGGCAATCCCTTATTACAACATTCTTACACCATCCCTTTTGATCAGATAAAGGCTGAACATATAGAGCCTGCTTTCATCCAGACCATTCAGGAAGCAGAACAGCAACTGGAAGATATTGTCAGCCATACTGGAATAAGGACCTTTGAAAACACCCTTCTTGCGCTTGATAATGCACAAGAAAAGGTTAACCGCCTTAACCGAATCGTTGAAAATCTTGATATGCTTGTTTCCACACCAGAATTACATCAAGCATATCAAAATGCGAGACCACGGATTGACGACTTTACTTCAAAAATACCATTAAATGAAGGTCTTTGGAAAGCGCTGCAGGCGTATGCCGCAACGGAAGAAGCTCAGAGACTGGAAAGTCCTCATAAAAGATTTCTGAAACAGACCATGTATAAGTTCCAGAATCAGGGAGCTAAATTAGACCAAGCCGGAAAAAATAGACTGGCAGAAATTGACGTAGAACTTGGTAAATTAACCATGCATTACAGAAGCAATTCAGTTAGATCAACAGATTCTTATTTATTAGTGATCACCGAAAAAGAAGACTTAGCCGGCCTTCCTGAAAGCGCCGTTGCTCTGGCTAAACAAAATGCAGAAAAGAAAGATATAGAAGGATGGTTATTTACTTTACACTCTCCAAGCTGCGCACCGGCGCTGCAATACCTTGATAACCGCAAGATTAGAAATCAACTGTACAACGCCTTAATCTCCATCGCCTCACAGGGTGAATATGACAACCGAGAAGTAATACCAAAAATTTTAGCCTTACGAAAAGAAAAAGCAACTCTTCTAGGATACAAAGATTTTGCTGATTTTATTCTTGCCGATAGGATGGCTAAGGACGGGAAAACTGCACAGAACTTTCTCCATGATTTGCGAGAAAAAACTGCAACCCATTTCCAGCGCGAGAATCTGGAGCTAGAACAATTCGTCAAGAAACTGGAAGGAGATCGTTTTGAACTTTTGCCGGGAGATTTAGCCTATTACATCGAAAAGCTGCACAATGCTACTTTTGATTTTGACCAAGAAGAACTACGGCCATACTTTCCCCTACCTCAAGTGATGGAAGGAATGTTCGCTATCGTCAATCATTTATATGGAATTACGGTCAAAGAAACAAAAGATTTTCCGACATGGGATGGGAATGTAAAAACGTATAAAATCACCGATCAAGACGGCACCTGGTTGGGATCATTTTATGCTGACCTCTTCCCTCGTGAAGCAAAGAAAAGCGGCGCTTGGATGGATACTCTCATTTACGGCGGTCCTTCTCCAGAGGGATTTAAACCACACTTAGGCCTCATTGTGGGAAATCTCCAGCCTTCGGTAGGAGATAAACCAGCCCTATTGACACACGATTATGTCCAAACAATATTCCATGAATTTGGACATTTACTCCATCTATGCCTAGGGCAGGCGGAAATACCAGCTCAAAAAGGTCCTCAAGTCGCTTGGGATTTCGTAGAGCTTCCTTCACAGATCATGGAAAACTGGTGCTGGGAGCGGGAAGCCCTTAACCTGTTTGCCAAACATTACCAGACCGGAGAAAAAATCCCAGAAGAATTATTAGCAAAATTAGAGAAGTCTGCCAAATTTCGTGGCGCTTATTCTATGATGCGACAGCTTTCCTTCGGCACCATAGATTTTGCCCTGCACCTTGACTACGACCCTCAACTGGACGGGAATGTGGTGGATTATTCACGAGCTCTTTCCCAACAGTTCTCCCCTACTCAATTACCAGAAAATTATGCTTTCATAACTAACTTCAACCATCTTTTCGGTGAATCAGTAGGATATGCAGCAGCATATTATTCTTACAAATGGGCAGAAGCGCTTGATGCTGATGCTTTCACCAGATTCAAAAAAGAAGGGATCCTTAACAGGGAAACAGGAATGAGTTTCCGAAATGAAATTCTGGCTAAAGGAGACAGTGAAGATCCGGATGTTCTTTATAGAAATTTTATGGGTCGTGATCCAGATAAAAAAGCAATTTTAGAAAGAGCTGGGTTGATTTAAAATCCTACTTTCTATGACCTAAATACAGCAGTTACGAACAACTCTCACTTACATCTGCCAAAGTTGCTGTAAAACTAACTTTTTTGATGGTCGGATGAGTCACTACATCGCTGGTTTCTCCTTTATGCAGCGTAATAACTTGCTCTCCCACAACTTTTCCAGTGGTCTTCTTAATAATATTAACTGCCACTAAAGGATCTTCTCCCTGGCAATAATCCGGAGTCTTCAGTAATTTCCATTCCAAGGCTCCAGCATAGCTATAACTCCCTTGCCCTAAGGACAAATCATATTCTTCTCCGTCGCTAGTCTCTACCTTCACTCCAGTAATGGTGCATTTATTTTCACAATCAGTTTTATACAAGCTAGCTAAGGTTTGACATGCTCCTTCGACACACAATAAACCCTGCCCACATTCATTATTATATTCACAGGAGGGCAATTCTGGTGTTTCCGGAATAACTTTTTCCTGAGCTTCAGGCACTGGCAAAATTTCCTCAGTAGGGGAGGTTTCAACTTTTTGAGATTCTTGCTGACAGCCAAGTATAAAACTAAATATAACCAAAAAAATGAAAAATTGTAAGCAGCGTCTCATTAAGCACCTCTTCTTTGAAAGATAAAATGATTATAAAAAACTATTGGTGCAGCCAGAACTTGCGAGACAGGTTTTACTATCATTCGATTAACCAGCTGGATTTTACAAGCTCAACCTCTTCTTTCGCCTCTGGACTGCATAAGATAGAATTAATTTTTTGTTTAAATGATTATCTGTACCGCAAGAGATAAATTAATTTCCACCCAAGAAAAAAAATGCGGTAGCGGGGACTTTCGAGCAGCATCTAATCGTCGTGGTGGGTTACTGGTAACCCACCTAACTCGCCTAGATTGCTGGCAGTCGAACCCCGGTCACAGCCTTGGCAAGGCCGTATATTAGTCAATCTTGGAAGATTTCTAACCACTATACTACTACCGCATAAAGGAGAGCAAATTGTAAACTATTAATAAATTTTATCGTTCTAGAAGTTTAAAAAGAAAAAAAAGAAAAAAGAAAACAACAATCTTAGTTTCTTGCTAATGAAAACACAGCCCTAAGTGCCACAATTATAGTTGCAGGGACGAAAAGTGTTAGGATTGAGTTCAGTACGCTGACCAAGATGTCAACACCTAAACCTGCTCCTGCTGCATCACCTAAAACATTTGCACCAAGGTAGGACACTAAAACTAATACTGTTCCACTTGTTAAAAATGCTGAAGTTTCTCCTGCGGTAATATTCAATAATCCTACTACCAAACCAAGTAGAAATACAGCCCACAACATTTGTGATGCATATGCACCAGTAAATCCTAAGCCTAGAAGTACTGCTAGTACCAGTCCAACTAAAAAAGACCAGCTACCTAACATATTACCGGCTCCCATTTTTTTTGCCATCTAACTATCACCTCATTTTATACTAGGAACTGTATGTTCCCGTATTAATGTTCTAGTAAAACTTTTTCATTTATAAGCATTTTGTTTTGGTGGGGCTAATATGAAACCCTTGGTCACTAACCCTTTCCGAGCGTGTTCAAAAATTACAATCGCGTCGGCAATGGGGATGCCCCTTACGGGGAACGCCGACCATCGACGTGAAACATCGATTTAGCGAGGCTGTTAGTGACCTGCGAAGCATAGGGTTTCATATAGCCGTTTTGGTGAGAACTTGATTCAAGCAAAAACTTAGAAAAAAGAAAGTTTCAACAAACTTTAAATAGGACTGCTTAATATCTGCTTTGTCCTCCCCCCTTAGTTTAGACCCATCTAATAAGTGGGGAACAACGGCTAGAACAATCGGCTGTAGATGCTCTTTGGAATTGTCGTCAAGACTGAGATGAAAAAGAGTCAGCCAATAGCTACCGATGGATCCCCGGTTCAAATCCGGGAGGGGGGACTTTACTTTTTTATGGTGTTGGCATCGCAAGAACTTTCTAAAAAAATCCTAATTTTAGAAAGCTTTATAAACAACCCCCAGTTTTTAGCTGAAAATGGCAGCAGATTCTCTACACTTCACTCTCTAAAACGAATGATTTGTAGACGTAACGCTGTCTTGCTGCCCTGGTGGTGTAGTTCGGCCTAGCATGAAGCCCTGTCGGAAACTTTTACGAAAAGTTTCATCAAAAGAAACCTTCAGGGAGTTTACAGCAAGGCTTCGACCCGGGTTCAAAGTGTGGTTGAGAGGAATCACAATCAACAAGAAAATCCCGGCCAGGGCGTATGGGCCGGTAGCTTAGCTTGGTGGAGCGCCTGACTTTTACATCCTTTATGGATGCCAAAAGCGATGCTTTTGTGCACGTAAAAGTGAGGAGATCAGGAGGTCGGGGGTCCAAATCCCCTCCGGCCCGCTTATTATCAACAGTCAAAAATCGCGGGGGCAAATACATACAAAAATGAGCTTTGACGTCCATAAACATCAATTAGTGTGTAAGCATTCCAAGCTTAGCGATGCCGATAAAGAAGCGCTGTTAAAACAGTACGAAATTAAAGTCCAGGATTTACCAAAGATTCTAAAATTAGATCCCGCCATAGCTCATCTTAACCTTAAAGGGGGAGATGTGGTTAAAATTGAACGAGACAGTAAGACTGCCGGCAAAACCAATTATTATCGTGCGGTAATGGATGGTGACTTTAAAGATGCATAAAGCAGTCTTAATCAAAAAATACTTTGAAGAAAAGAAGTTTGTAGAGAGTAATATTCAATCCTTCAACAACCTCATCGAAAAAGGCTTACAGGAAGTTATAGAAGAAAACAAAGAAGCTGAACCGACCATTATCCCACATAATATTGAAAAATTCAAGATTCGTTTCGGAAGAATCACTGTCGGAAAGCCAGAGATAACCGAAGCAGACGGAAGCAAGCGCAACATCTATCCAATGGAAGCTCGCCTGCGAAAAATCTCTTACTCTGCTCCAATATTCTTAGAAATAAGCACCTATGTGAACGATGTGCAACGTGAAAATTTTGTAGCTGAAATTGGAAAAATGCCCATCATGCTCAGAAGTAAATTCTGTCATTTGCACGGCTTAAGCAAGGAAGACCAGATAAAACACGGTGAAGATCCTACTGATCCCGGCGGTTACTTTATTGTTAATGGTACAGAAAAATTAATTGTTACTGTAGAAGATTTAGCTGGAAACAATTTTATGGTCGAAGATAACCCTTCCGGTCCGACTGGACGTTACTTCGCTAGCAGAGGATCTTACAAGATACCCCACACTTTCGAACGAAAGAAAGATGGAATCTACTACATGACCTTTACCCGGGTTAAAAACATGCCCATGGTGGTTGTTCTGAAAGCCCTGGGGTTAGTAAAAGATGAAGAGATCATGAAAGCAATTTCTACCGAAAAAAATTACGAAGAAGTAATACTTAATCTGTTTGAATTCGTGGAAATCAAAAGCCAAGAAGACGCCATTGATTACATTGCTAAAAGAGTGGGAGTTGCACAGCCAAAAGAAATTCGTATTGAACGTACTAAAGAAATACTCAACAAGTATTTATTGCCCAATGTGGGCGTGGAACCTTCAGCGATGCGCGCAAAAGCATTGAATCTATCTAAGATGCTCAAAAAATTCATTGATGTTAGCAATGGCCTTAGGTCAACTGATGACAAAGACCATTACATGAATAAGCGACTGCGCATGAGCGGGGACTTATTAATTGATTTATTCCGAGTGAATTTCAAAATTTTAGTAGGAGATATCCTCTACAACTTCCAGAGAATCATCAAGAGAGGGAAATTACCTTCGATTAGAGTAATCATCAGGGGAAAATTACTGACTTCCAGATTATATTCTGCTATGGCTACAGGAGAATGGGTTGGAGGCCGACAAGGTATTTCTCAAAGAATGAGCAGAACTAATTATCTTGATATGATCTCGCACTTGCAAAGAGTTGCCAGCCCGTTATCAACTTCGCAGGAAAACTTCGATGCACGAGCCTTGCATTGTACTCACGTAGGAAGATTATGCCCGATTGAAACTCCCGAGGGAACGAACATCGGATTGAGAAAAAACTTAGCAATGTTGTGTTCTATCTCACAAAACAGCGATGAAAATGAAATCATCAAAAAAATAAAAACGCTCGGGCTTCAAGAGGTCCACTAAAATGGCAGAAGTGTATGTTAATTCAAAACTGGCAGGAACTGTGGAGAATCCGTTAAGTTTCATCACTGAAGTAAAGGATTTGAGGCGAAAAGGAGCAATCTCTGAGGAAGTAAGTGTATATTACGATCATGAAGCACAAGAAGTTCATCTTTCTAGCGACGAAGGAAGAGCCCAGCGCCCATTAATCATTGTCAAAGAGGGTAAACCATTACTTACTGAAAAACATCTCAAGCAGCTCGAAGAAAGCGAAATAACTTGGCATGATCTTATCAGACAAGGAGTAATTGAATACCTTGATGCAGCAGAGGAAGAAAATGCCCTCGTTGCTTATGCTGAAGAAGAACTTACTACAGAACATACCCATCTTGAAATTACTCCTGGATCTATCAGCGGGATTACCGCTTCTCTGGTTCCTTTCGGAAATTACAATCAATCTTCTCGTTTGATTATTGGAAGTAAGAACCAAAAACAAGCTCTTGGTTTTTACGCTGCAAATTACCATTTACGCATGGACATGGATTCCAATCTTCTACATTATCCTCAATACCCTATTGTAAAAACAAAAATCCACGACATTACTGAGTATGATCAGCATCCATCAGGACAGAATATGATTGTAGCCGTGATGAGTTACGATGGTTACAATATGGAAGACGGCGTTATTCTCGGAAAAGCATCTGTAGAGCGAGGTTTAGCCCGAAGCACCTATTTCCGACCAGTAGAAGCACAGGAGCTGCGCTACTCCGGTGGTTTAATCGACGAAATTTCCACTCCCGACAAAGATGTAAAAGGATACAGGAGCGAACACGATTACCGCTTCTTAGAAGGCGACGGTATTGTGTATCCAGAAGCAAAAGTAACAGAAGGAGATGTCGTAATTGGAAGAACCAGCCCTCCGCGTTTCCTCAGCAGTATGGATGAGTATAACTTAGCCGCTGCTACCCGACGAGAAAGTTCAGTAAGCCTGAAGCATGGCGATGAAGGAGTTGCAGATTTTGTAGTGGTTACCGAAAACGAAGAAGGAAATAAATTAGTTCAAGTACGCTTACGCGATCAACGTATCCCAGAAATAGGAGATAAATTTACCAGCCGCCATGGTCAAAAAGGAGTTACCGGTATTTTAGTTCCTCCAGAAGACTTACCTTTTTCAGAAAGCGGAATAACTCCCGACCTTATTTTCACTCCCCACGGGGTTTCCTCAAGGATGACTGTTTCCCATTTAATTGAATTAATTGGTGGAAAAGTTGGAGCCTTAGCAGGAAGATATGTTGAAGGAACTTTATTCGAAGCCGAAAAAGAAGAAGATCTCCGCCGAGAACTACTCAGTTTAGGATTTAAGGAAGATGGCACAGAAGTATTTTATGACGGAAGAACCGGAAAACAGATGTTAGCGAGAATTTTTGTCGGAAATATGTATTACTTGAGACTTCGTCACATGGTTGCTAATAAAATGCAAGCACGTGCTCGCGGACCGATCCAATTGTTAACCAGACAGCCAACTGAAGGTAAAGCAAAAGAGGGGGGCCTACGTCTGGGAGAGATGGAGAAAGATACCTTCATCGCTCATGGAGCAAGTTTGCTCTTGAAAGAACGCTTCGACTCTGATAAAATAGTTATTCCCGTTTGTGAAAAATCTGGATTGATGGGTTATTACGATGCCAGAAAAGGCGGAAGAGCTATTTCCCCCATCTACGGAGAAAACGCAGAAATGTCTAACATTGAAGTCAGCTATGCTTTCAAACTCTTGTTAGACGAAATCAAAACTTTAGGCATTTACCCTAAATTACACTTAAAAAGCAAATATTGATGAGGCAAAATGAACCACGAAGTCCACAAAAAAATTGACAGCATTTCCTTTGGAATTATTTCCCCAAAGATGATGATCGAGGCTGCTTCAGCTAAGATCGTAACGCCGGAACTGTACGACCGTGAAGGATACCCCGTAGATGGCGGTTTAATGGATTTACGCTTGGGAGTTATCGATCCAGGACTAGTGTGTAAAACAGATGGATTAAAACTCAAAGAAAGTTTGGGACACTTTGGTTACATTGAATTAGCAAGGCCGGTCATTCATATTAAGTTTGTACGTCAAATTCTGGATTTACTTCGATCAACTTGTAAAGCTTGCGGCCGAATCCTTATTCCCGAAGAAAAAGTTAAGCGCTATGCTGCTATGCTCAACAAAAGCAGCGAGGACGAAGGATTAGAGGCAAGAAGAAGAAAAGTAAAAGAGATCGTGGCTAAATATAAAGTTAAAGATAAATGCCCACACTGTAATGCTAAGCAAGATAAGATTAAGATTGAAAAACCATACAACTTCTACGAAGGAGAAGTACGTTTAAGCCCCATCGAAGTGCGAGCTAGATTAGAAAAAATCTCTGAAGAAGAAGTGTTGCTATTCGGCTTTAGTCCCGAACATTTCCGGCCAGAATGGATGATACTTACTGTTCTTCAAATTCCACCCGTAACTATGCGGCCAAGTATCACCCTAGAATCGGGCGAGCGAAGTGAAGATGATTTGACTCACAAATTAGGAGACATTGTCAGAATTAATCAGCGCCTTTTCGAAAACATCAACGCTGGAGCTCCAGAAGTAATTATCGAAGACCTTTGGGATTTGTTGCAATATCACGTTACTACCTTCTTTGATAATGAAGTTGCGCAATTACCGCCAGCTCGTCATAGAGGAGGACAACCGCTCAAAACATTAACTGAAAGAATCAAGAGCAAAGAAGGCCGTATCAGGCATAACTTAGCTGGTAAAAGAACTGATTTCTCAGCTAGGACAGTTATTAGCCCCGACCCCATGATTGGATTAAACGAAGTAGGAGTTCCGCTTAGCATTGCCATGCAGCTTACGATTCCAGAAAAAGTAACAGAATGGAATAAAGAATATCTACGCAAGCTGGTCGAGAACGGACCAAAAAAATATCCAGGTGCAAATTATATCATCAAGCCTAATGGGCGAAGAAAAACAATCACTGATGAAACTAAAGATGAAATCCTTGAAGAACTAAGTGAAGAATATATTGTAGAACGACATTTAATCGATGGCGATGTCGCCCTCTTCAACCGGCAGCCTTCCTTGCACAGAATGAGTATGATGTGCCACCAAGTAAAAGTTCTGCCCGGAAATACCTTCCGTTTAAATCCAGCAGTATGTAACCCCTACAACGCTGACTTCGACGGAGACGAGATGAACCTGCATATCCCTCAAAATGAAGAAGCTCGCGCTGAAGCTCGCATCTTAATGTTAGTAGAAACCCAGATCATCAGCCCAAGATACGGATTAAGCGTGGTAGGCTGTATCCACGACGCTATCACTGGGAACTATCTTTTGACCAAAGAATTAGTTTTTAGTAGAAATGAGGCTTGCGATCTGCTCTATAGTTGCGGCGTGGAAGACCTTTCCTCCTTACCTCATAAAGAAAAAATAGACGGTAAAGAAGTCTTTTCGATTTTATTACCAAAAGATTTCAACTTCTTAGGTGAAGACAAGAGCGGAAACCAAGTTAAAATAGTCAATGGAATGTTAAAAACTGGAGTAATGGATAAATCCAATCTCGGTCAGGAGAGCGGATTGATGCTTCGAAATATTTATGAAAAGTATGGATCTTCATTTACTGCTGATCTTTTAGGAAAAATTTCCAAGTTAGGGATTGCCGTGTTAACTCGCCGAGGATTTACCATTGGCGCAGGAGATTTGGATCTACTTGAAGAAACAAAAGAAGAGATTAACAATGCAATCAAAAAAGCAGAAGATGAAGCTTTGAGATTGATTGACGAGTTTTATGCTGGAAAATTACAAGCTCTGCCAGGAAGAACGGTTGCTGAAACCTTAGAATTACGCATTTTGGAAGTACTTAACCGTGCTAGAAACAAGAGCGGGGACATCGCTGTACGCCAAGTACGTGAAAGTTCTGCTCTCACCATGGCAAAATGCGGATCCAGAGGAAACCCGCTCAACATAGCTCAGATGACTGCTATTGTAGGACAGCAAGCATTGCGAGGCAAGCGTATTGAGACTGGTTTCAAAGGAAGAACTCTTTCCTACTTTAAGCGAAATGATCTAAGTCCTAAAGCACGAGGATTTATTAGAAATAACTTCAAGACCGGATTAACTCCCAGCGAATTTTTCTTTGGAGCAATGACCGGAAGAGACGCACTCATGGATACTGCTTTACGTACTCCTAAATCAGGATACCTCTATAGAAGATTATCAAACGCCATGCAGGATCTGAAAGTAGTGTATGATGGTTCAGTTCGTGACGCTAGTGGAAGAATTGTACAGTTTGCCTACGGAGAAGACGGCTTGGACGTTTCCAAAACCAAAAATGGGGTTGTGGACGTAAAAGAAATAACCCAGCAAGTGTTAGGAGAGAAGTAAAATGAAAAGCGAACATGAAAAGGTAATTGATGAATATGCTGAAAAACTTCCTGAATTTATGCTCAGAGAAGTTAAAGAAAGCATTCCCGCTACTATCTCTAAGAGTGACCTTAGCAAAGTTATGGAAGTAATTGTTGCTTCTTATACTGCTGCCAGAGTAAATCCGGGAGAATGTGTTGGTTTAGTAGGTGCACAAAGCATTGGCGAACCAGGTACTCAGATGACTCTTAACACCTTCCACTTTGCTGGGGTTTCAGAGATGAACGTTACTACTGGACTTCCTAGAATTATTGAAATCTTTGATGCACGAAAAGAGATCAAAACCCCCATGATGGAAATCTTCTTAAAAGCACCTCATAATACTAACATTGAACAGCTCAAAAAGTTTGCTGCTAAAATCAAAGAAACAACTTTCGGAGAATTAGCATCTGAATACTCTTTAAACATCTTTGATCAAGTTCTTACCATCAAATTAAACAAAATGTTGCTTGATGATTACGGCCTTTCTGCAAAAGAGTTAGCCAAAATCATTAAAGCAAAAGTAAAAGGATTCGGCGTCGAAAGCAGCGGTGAAGAAATTACCTTGGTCAAAAGTACCAAAGCGGAAGAATTGAAAGATCTTTACAATATTAAAGAAAAAATAAAAGACTTCAAAATTGCCGGCACAAAAGGAATTAAGCAAGTATTGCCAGTCAAGAGAGGAGAGGAATATATCATCCTTACCTCAGGAACTAACTTGAAAGACATTTTGAGCCAGCCGGAAGTAGATGCTGTCAGGACCAGCAGCAACGATATCGTTGAAGTATACGAAGTTTTGGGTATAGAAGCAGGAAGACAAGCAATCATTAATGAAGTATACAAGGTTATCGACGCGCAGGGCTTAAATATTGATATCCGTCACATTATGCTGGTTGCAGATATCATGTGCGCCAACGGAGAAGTAAAAGGAGTCACTCGATACGGTGTAGTCAAAGAAAAAGCCAGTGTTTTGGCCAGAGCATCTTTCGAAACCCCCATCAAACATCTTATCAACGCTGCCCTGGAAGGAGAAGTAGATCATCTTACTTCCGTGGTAGAAAACGTGATGGTTAACCAGCCAGTACCTTTAGGGACTGGATTACCTGGCTTAGTGACCAAGATAAAGTAAAAGATAAACATTTAAAAAACAAACCAGAATCAACATAAAAATGGCAGAAAACCTTGAAAAGGCCCGCGGAAGCAAAAGCTCCGGGACATCTGAAAAACTTCAGAATGAGATGAAAGACCTGAAAGCTAAGCTTCAGGACGGGAAAGCAGTTATAGGAAAAGAAATGGTCTTAAAACAGTTACGGGCAAAAACTATAAGCAAACTATACTTAGCTAGCAATTGTCCTGCGAACCTAAAATCTGACCTTGTACATTATGCTGCCTTAGCAAAAGTGCCAGTGATAGAACTGGATCTTGACAACGAAGAATTAAGCTTATTCTGTAAGAAAAACTTCTTTATCACAGTTCTAGGAACTATCTAAAAATTGACACGACTAATTCTTGATCAAGAAAGCATGGGATTATCTCTCCTGATGGAAAGAGTAACCAGAGCCAAAGTTAAAGACTGTTTTACTGACGAAGAAGGAACTATTTTTTTCGTGGTAGCTAGCGGAGAAGCAGGAAAAGCTATTGGAAAGGGAGCCAGCAATATTAAGCGTTTACAGCAAGAATTACAGCGAAAAATAAGAGTTATTGAATACTCTGATGACGTAGTAGGATTTGTCAAAAACATCATCTATCCTCTTCGAGTGCAGTCTATAAAAGAGGAATCAGAAGCTGTCATAATCAACGAAACTAACAAAAAAGCAAAAAGTTTATTAATTGGTAGGCAGGGGAGGAACCTAAAGTTGATCAATAGGGCCGTAAAACGCTTTTTTAACCTTGAAGTCAAGGTCATCTGATCAAAATCAAGAATTTCATAAAATGGGGAAAAAATCAAACGGATTGGCTTCTGCCAAGAAACTGCAGAAAAGAAGGAGACAGTTTAAGCTAATCAGCAGAACCAAGCGTAAGAAAAAATTTGATCCATTAAAAGGCTCATCCCAAGCCCGAGCTATCGTTCTGGAAAAGATCCAGGTAGAAGCAAAACAGCCTAACTCAGCCATGAGAAAATGCGCCAGAGTTCAGTTAGTAAAAAATGGAAAACAGATTACTGCTTTTATGCCCGGTGATGGAGCACAAAAACTCATCAACGAACACGACGAAGTTGTTATCGAATGTATCGGCGGAAAAATGGGCCGCTCCAAAGGAGACTTGCCTTGTATTAGATGGCAGGTCATCAAAGTTAACGATCAAAGCTTAGATGCATTATTAAAGGGTAAATTAGAGAAAGCAAGAAGGTAAAACTGAAAATGTCAACTATCAAATTTTTCAATAAATGGACCACGGAAGGCGTCACTGTAGCAGATAAAGGACTTGTTCCTTATTTGACTCTTGACCCCAAGATGGCTCCTAAGACCGGTGCTCGCTATGCAGGTAACAGATTCCATAAATCAAATACTTTCATTGTCGAACGGTTAGCAGCAAAATTAATGCAGTCTGGCCACAAAGGTAAAAAGCATTTCATGAGCTCAGGACATAACACCGGAAAGAAAATCAAAGCTTTAAATGCGGTAAAAAAGGCTCTGGTAAAAGCAGAAGCAAAATTAAAACAGAATCCTCTTGCTATTCTTGTACGCGCAGTTGAAAATGCTGCTCCTCGCGAAGAAGTCATTGCGATTGAATACGGCGGTGCAAGATATCCCAAAGCAGTAGATGTCGCTCCACAACGCAGAGTTGATCTCGCTTTGAGAAACATGACCCAGGGAGCATACGTAAAGACCTTCAACAAGAAAACTAAAATTGAAGATGCTCTTGCTGATGAAATCATCAGCGCGGCGCAATCCAGCGGAAGAAGCAACGCCATCGCTAAGAAGCGGGATCTGGAACGTCAGTCAGCCAGCAGTAAGTAAGCTTGAATCCTCTTAATATTTCTTATTGATCTTTCTATGATTCTCGGGAACCAATAAATTTATTAATTATTTCTTTCCAGTCAGCTTCATGTCTGATCAAACTAACCACACCAACCCTTTTGCTCCGGATATGAAAATTTTTCCCTATACTAGATACGAACAATGGAGAAAAGATGGGCCAGTTATGTGGAGTCCGGAGGCAAGGGCGTGGATGATTCTGGATTATGATACCTGCAGAGAAGTTCTAAGAGACCACACTACATTTAGTAGCGGTAATAGTTTGATTGGCGGCCCCAAAATGCCGCATCATAAGGTTTTCCCGTCAGTCTTTCTTCTAGATGAACCGCGGCATAGCGAACTCAGAGGATTAGTTAGCAAAGCCTTCCATGCCGAGACCATTAATAAAGAATGGAAGGGACGTATTGATGAAGTTACAGATGACCTCATGGAGAAACTGAAAGGGCAAAACCCTATTAACATGATTGAGGCTTTATCTGGTCCATTGCCAGTAACGATAATATGTGATATAATTGGCGTGCAAGAAGACGCCACCCAACTTAAACAGTGGTCAGATAAGTTTGCTGATGCATTGGGCGATTTAAAGCTGCTCGACCCATTATATAACATTGAAGATGTAAGGGAAAGAACCGCAACGTATTTCGGGAGTCTTCCGCAAGAGATAGGAATGTTTTTCATGAGCCAAGTACAGGATAGAAGAACAAATCCACGAAATGATTTGATAACAAAGCTCACCAAAGCAACTGAAGGGGAAAGATCTCTTTCTGATTGGGAGATTGCTGTCTTCTGCGGAACCCTGTTCTTTGCTGGAAATGAAACAACTACTAACCTTATCACTACCGGAATTCGTGCCTTAACAGAAGAAGCAGGAATATTACGGACTGTCTATGAACATCCAGAAAAGATTGATGATCTTGTTGAAGAAGCGTTACGCTGGGACGGGCCAGTGCAAGGATTATATCGAAGAGCAAAACAAGACGTAGTCCTCAGTGGTAAACAAATAAAGAAAGATGATGCACTGGTTATTCTTTATGCATCTGCTAACAGAGATTCTCAGAAGTATGGCTGTCCAGCACATTTTGATTTAGATCGAGATAATAAAGATCACTTGGCTTTTGGTAAGGGAATACACTATTGCCTAGGTGCTAAACTGGCGAAAGAAGAAGCCAAGAGTGCCCTCAGCGCTGTGGTTCAAACCTTTGAAACAATGAGACTAGTTGAAGAACCAATTTGGAGCCCGGCTCCCTGTTTCCGCGGCCCAAGAAAATATGTCGTAGAAGCTACACCAAGAACGTAACTAATCATATCCCCGAATTTTTCCA
>Ga0209542_10011778_pt1 | contig 15448 bp, 22 predicted proteins | sample RifCSPhighO2_01_FD_184028 | JGI IMG/M metagenome (GOLD analysis project Ga0209542, IMG submission 184028) | Soil microbial communities from Rifle, Colorado - Rifle CSP2_plank highO2_0.1 (SPAdes) (version 2) | ecosystem: Environmental > Terrestrial > Deep subsurface > Rock core/Sediment ... | reverse complement strand
TTTAATTGGAGTTAATGAAACTAAATTATTAAGCAGTATTTCTGGAGCTCAAGGAGCTTGGGATTATAATGGAAATTATAATCCTGCAACTAGCTTGGAAAAAGGAAAGGGATACTGGGTCCTGAAAAACTGATGTTTTTTAGGCTCATTAAAAACTAGAAGTTTTTAAGATATTAAAGTAATAAAAAATTTAAATTTTAAAAAATAGCGAAATACTTATAAATGATAAAATACTTTAAAATACATAAAAATGAGGGATAAATTATTAAGTTTTATAATATTCTTTGTATTTGGAATAATTTTAATTGTTAATTCTGTTATGGCTGCTTCTCCCTGGAGTGTAAATCTTAATATTAAATTAGGAATAGATTCAAAAGGCATAAGAACTTTTGGAACAGCTTCTGGAGCAACTGATTTATATAATGCGGGAATAGATTTAATTGAGCCTCCATCTCCACCTGATTATTTTGAGGTTGCTTTTTTAGAGTCACAAGCAGTATATACAAGATTAAATAAAGATATAAAATCTGTTGCTGATGCTAAGAACTGGACTGTTAAAATTGTTGCTCCTACTGCAGAAGTTGTAAATGTTTCTTGGGCAGTTATTCCATTAAACTGGGCTAATACAATAAGAATGATTCAGTTAGACCCTAATACTGAAAATCCTACTGGAGTAATTATAGATATGAAAACAACAAAATCTTTTTTAGTAACTGGATTGGCTAATGATAATAAAACAGACAAATATATAATTGAATTTATTAACACAAGCTTATTGGATACTATTTATCCTGTATTTTCAGGATATAAGGATAATAATGGAACTTTGATTAATTCTGGGACAGCTTTGTTTAATGTGACTGTGGCTGGAACAAACGGAACTGTAATATTAAATATAGGTGGAAGCAAGATTGCAGCAACAAGCTTAGGAAGCAATAAATATAATACTTCTATAATTTTAACAGCAGGAGTTTATTTATATAATTGGACTTCTTATGGCTCTGGAGCAAGCCATAATTTAAATATTTCTAATAATAGGTTTTATACTGTAAAAACTGGAGAGTGTAGTGTAAATTCTGATTGTGCTTCAAAATGTACAGGAGATTTTTATAATTCTGCAGGACAATGTATTTCTGGCGCTTGTTCTTACACTTTAACAAATTGTAATTTGCAGGATGGATGGTATGATACAGGAAACTTTCAAAATATATCAACAGGACAATGCACTTTAAAAGAGCAGAAAGAACAAACATTTAAAGATTATTCTTGCGGTGCTTCAGGATGCCAATTATCTGGGAGCAGCAGTTCAAGATGGATTGATACAGGAATAAATTATAATAAGCCTGAAACTACTTCATGTGATGATAGTAATTTATGCACTATAACTGATAGATGTTCTGCTGGAGTTTGCTCTGGAACAGCAAGAAGCTGTGATGATAGTATTTCCTGCACAATAGATTCCTGCGATCCTTCTTCAGGGTGTGCAAATTCTCCTGATAACAGCAAGTGTTCTGATGCTTTTTCATGCACTGATGATAGCTGCAATGCTTTATCAGGATGTATAAATAATAAGAACGATAACAATTGTAATATTGCAACAGGAGAAAAGTGTATTGCTTTTGGAAGTTTCAATTGTGCAAGTCAAGTTAAAAGTTGTATAGGAATTCAAGATGGAATTTCTTGTGATGATGGATTGCAGAATTGTACATTAGGAAGAACTTGCTTAAGCCAGATTTGCCAGGGTGGAGCTGCTAAAGATTGCAGCCAGTTTAATATTCAAGGAATAAACAGCTGTACAGATTCTTCAGATAGTAATTTTTTTACAAAGGATTATAGGTCTGCATTTACTTCTTCATGCCTTCCAACAGGTGCTTGTAATGCAGGAGAATATACTATAACTCATTCTTGCAATAAGACTTGCAATGGATGTGAGCAAGATTCAGATTTAAAATGTTCTGCTGATAAATGTGAAGGAAATTATTTTGCAGATTATCCTGTAAATGGGACATGTAATTTGCAAACATGTGTGGGAGATAATAGCACATCTGGAGCTTGCAAGCCAGCACTTATTGATGATTTAAGATGTATTGGAGAGGTTAATATAACTTTAACTATTGATTCAGGTGTTAATTTTATTTCAGTTCCTTTGCTTCTTAATAATTATTCTGTTGAGAAAATATTTGAAGGAAATTTAGATAAGATAGCCAGAATTTATAGTTATGAAAACGGGTGGAAAATTTATTATTCTGCAAATCCCGGCTTAAGCTCATTAAAAGAATTAAATACTTCAAAGGGTTATATTGTGTTTGCAGAACAGGGATTTAATTTAGAGTTAAAGGGATATAATAAGCTAAATAATGGTGCAATTTCAAGGCCTGCATTTATTCTTAATCAGGGCTGGAATTTATTTTCTCCCATATTATCTGCTAATTTATCTTCTCTTAATCTAAAGTATGCAGGCGCATTTAAATTTAAGAAAGATTCAGGAGAATATATCCTTATTGGGAATGACTCTATATTAGATAATAAAGAAGGTTATTGGATTTATATGAATTCTGGGCAAGTTTATACCACTTAAGACATTGTATACTTGCTGTTATACACCAGAAAGTTTCCTAGAATTTTAACTATTAAGGTGCTCAAGAACCGCATGGAGTTACACGCCATGGACTTTAGTCCATGGTTCTTGACATTAATATTAATAATTTTATAGAGAAGATAAGATATTAAAAGCTATCTTTCTATGGAATTTTATGAAATTTGAAGAAGATTCTGAAAAATCTGGGGATTCTCAGACTCTTTCGCAAAAGAGGTTTGCTCAAGATAAGAAAAAACAAATAGAAAGGACAGATCCTAGCAATGAAGGGAAATTGGATGATGCTATAAAGCATGTGTGCGAGAAGCTGAATTATTTAAGCAATTATTATACTACTTCTTCTTGTTCAGGAAGAATAGTTTTAATTAAGAACTTAAAAGAAAAAGCTGAGAATGTTTTTCTTTTTAAGACTCATGAAAAAATAAGCTTTAAACAACTGAAGAAAGAGCTGGAAAGAATCTCTGAGAAATATAAAGATGAAGTTTATTTTAAGCAGGAAACTTGCATAATTGTTTCTGCTTGTAAAAGCTTAGAAGATGCGCAGAATCTTATAGATAAATTTAAATTAGCAGGATGGAAGAGAACAGGAATTATGGCAAGCAGAAAAAGAATAATTGTTGAAGCTATTAGTACAGAATATATGGCTTTGCCTATTATGGATAAAGCTAGGATTCTCGTAGATGATAATTATTTGAAGAGGATTGTTAAAGAGGCGAATAGAAAGCTGGAGAGGGTTTGGGAGAAGATTAGAAGGTTTGAGAAATTAATATAAATTAATAATTAAATCGACGATTTTAATATCTTGTTTAACTTATTAATAGCATTTTATTGAAGAAATATCATTTTTTGTGATAATGTTAAGTAAACCTTAATCTTCTTTATTATTAATAAGCAAAAACTTTTATCATTGGGAAACGTGCATAAATTGAGAGATTAATTTTACTAATGCCTGCTTGTATAAATAATGTGCGAGATATTGTTTTAATAAATTGTAATAGGTTACAAATGTTAAGTTTGATATTTACTTTACAGATAAACAAAATTTAAATACTTACTGATATTAGTGTAAAAATGAATTTAAAAGGAAGTGAGACAGAAAAGAATCTATTAAAAGCATTTGCTGGTGAAAGCCAAGCAAGAAACAGATATACTTACTTTGCGAGTGTTGCGAAAAATGAAGGGTATGAGCAGATAAAAGGAATTTTTGAAGAAACAGCTGATAATGAGAAGGAACATGCTAAGATTTTCTTTAAACATCTTGAAGGAGGAGATGCTGAAATTATAGCAAGTTATCCTGCTGGAAAAATAGGAAAGACTGAGGAAAACTTGCTGGCAGCTGCTAATGGAGAGAAGATGGAACATTCAAAATTATATCCTGAATTTAGAAATATTGCTGAAAAAGAGGGATTTACAGAAGTTGTTAAATCATTTAAAGAAATTGCAGAGGTTGAGGAGCAACACGAGAAGAGATATAGAAAGTTGCTTGATAATGTAAAAAAAGGAATAGTGTTTAAGAGAGATAAAGTTGTGAAATGGAAATGTAGAAATTGCGGATATGTTCATGAAGGCAAGGAAGCTCCGGATAAGTGTCCTGCTTGCTCTCATCCACAGAGTTATTATGAGTTGTGGGTTGAGAATTATTGAAACCCTTCACTGCCTAAACTTCTTAAAACATACTTAATCTCATCAATGACTTTTTGCTGGTCTTTTTTATCAGACATTCTTACGAATTTAATAAGCAAGTTTGTCAGACTCTGCGCATCAAAAAACCTTAATTTACAACTATCAGCAATAAAGTAAAATCTAAAATTTTTGTATCTTAATTCTTTTATTATAATCCCTCCAACACATCCCAATACCTTGCCCTTTGCAGGATTATTCTCCAAACTTTCCATTAAATCAATAATATTATGTGACTCTCCCTTAAACTTTTTTTGAATTTCTTCAAATAAAGAACGAATTATTTCTACCTTGGCCATTTTTTATTAAGCTCTTTTCTGGCTTCGTCTATAGAAATGCAATTATCATCGCTCATAAGCAAGTCGTGCAGCTGCCTTTCTTTAGCACTTTTGATAAGCTTAACAATTACCTCTGAATAAGATTCGCCTTTGTTGCCAAATTCTTTTATCTGCTCTTTTACGTCTTTTGTTATTGCTATTGTTGTGGTTTCCATCTTATAAGATTTATAGAAGTTATAGTTTTTAAATGTTTCTATAGAAATTATAATTGAGGGTATGCAGGGGTTTTTGGGAGAATTACTGATTCTTGTGTCTACATAGAAAGTTTTATAAATTATGTAGACATATAGAAATTATGGTATATACCGAGACTAGAAATATTAAAGGAAGAAAATATTATTATAGAGTTATCTCTATAAGAAAGGGAAGCAAGGTTTCTAAAAAAAGAATTTATCTGGGAGCAGACTTAGAAAAGCAAGAATTATTGAGCAAAGAAAAGGAAGCAGATAAAAAATTAATAATTAAAAAAGAAAATAAAGAAATAGAGAAAATAAAGTCTAAAATTATAGGTATTCTCAAAAAAAATAAAGTTGTAAAAGCAGGAATTTTTGGGAGTTATGCAAGAGGAGAGCAGAAGAAAGATAGTGATATTGATATTGCAGTAGAAATAAATGATAAAAATATGAGTCTGCTTGGATTTATAAGGCTAATTAATATTTTGCAAGAAATTTTAAAAAGAAAAGTGGATTTAGTTGAATATAGGGCTATAAAACCGCGAATTAAAGATTCTATCTTAAATGAAGAAGTAAGAATAATATGAAAAAATCTTTGGATTTTTGCCTTTTAAACTCCAAAGGAGATTTAAAATGAAAAGGGATATTGGATTGTATGTAGAAGATATTAAAGATAGCATTAACAATATTCTTTTATTTATTAAGGGCATAGACAAGGCAAAATTTTTATTAGACAAGCTAAGGCAGAGTGCTGTTGCAAGAGAGCTTGAAATAATAGGAGAAGCTGCAAAAAATGTTCCTGATTCCTTAAGAGAAAAATACCCAAGCATACCTTGGAATGATATTGCAGGATTTAGAGATGTTTTGAGCCACGCTTACTTTAGAGTTGATTTGGAAATGGTTTGGAAAATAGTAGAGAAAGACCTGCCTATTTTAAAAAAAGAGATAGGAAAAATAGCCATATAGTTTTATTGTGAGAATTACTGAGATTTATCTGTTTCTGGATGCATAAGTGATTCCGCAAAGTATAATTATCATTAAGCTTGCGAAATATATAAAAAGGGCAGGATGGTTTAGCATAGAAAAGATGAAAGAAATGATAAAAAATGGAGAAAAATTCCATCCAGAACTTTTATTTATCCTTAATAAATATTTTTTTCATTAAAATTTAGAGAATTTATTGGAAAATATACTCTTCTATTAAGAATTTTTCTGAAAATATTTTAAAATTGCATTCGAGAGTGGAAATTTTAGCGTCGGAGAAGCAAAAAATATTCTAAAATACATATCTGAATCTATATTTTGAAGTGTCAAAAGATTTATAAAGAAGCAGTGAGTCTGTATTTTAATTAATTTAACTTTGGCGAGTTAAATTAAGGTTTTATCGCGCGAATCAAGAGGTGAATTTTTTATACATAATTGGCGTTGTGTATAAACTCTTTTTTTCTTAAAATATAAATGTATAACTAGTATTTAAATCTTTTGCTACAAAACAAAAGAAATAAAGAAAGTTTTCAAAGAGTAATATAAGGAGGTAAAAAGATGGTATTAGACTTTGCAAAAGAAGCAATTGAGAATTCAGCTCAATATAGCATAAATTTTGATGAATTAAAAGCTGGAAAAGCAAACATCAAAGTTTTTGGTGCTGGTGGAGCTGGATGTAATATGTCTACTTGGCTTTTCAATAAAGGAATTAGCGGAGCAACAGTTTACGGAGTAAATACTGACGCCTTGCACTTGTCAATTACTAAGGCTGATGAGAAAATTCTTATTGGCAAGGAATTAACAAGAGGTTTAGGCTGCGGCGGATATCCTCAAAAAGGCAGAGAAGCAGCAAAAGAAGCTCTTTCTGAAATAAAGAAAGCTGTATCAGGAGCTGATATGGTTTTTGTCCTTGCTGGAGAAGGCGGAGGAACAGGAACTGGAGCTGGGCCAGTAATAGCGCAGCTGGCTAAAGAAGCTGGAAGTGTTGTAATTGGTGTAGTAACAATGCCTTGGGATTGTGAAAAAGCTAGAATTGATAAAGCTGAATTTGGACTTCAAGAATTAAGAGATGTAACAGATACTGTTATAGTTATTGATAACAATAAACTGACAGATATTGCTGGAAACTTACCAATGGAGCAAGCATTTGCAGTCGCTAATGAGCTAGTCAGTACAATGATTAAGGGCATAGTGGAAACTATTACTCTTCCTTCATTGATTAATCTTGACTATGCAGATGTTTCTGCTATTATGAAAGATGGCGGAGTTGCTGTTATTGGAATAGGAGAAAGTGATACAACAAATAGAGTCCAGGAAGCTGTTGGACAGGCTTTGACACACCCATTATTAGATGTTGATTATAAGGGTGCAACAGGCGCCTTAATCCACATTACTGGAGGACCAGATCTTAAGCTTGAGGAATTCAGCACAATCGGACAGATGGTTTCAGAAAATTTGAGCCAGGATGCTCAAGTAATTATTGGAGCCAGAATCAATAAGGAATTCCAAGGAAAAGTAAGAGTCATAACAATTATGACTGGTGTTAAATCACCATATATCCTAGGAAAGCCTGTGTATGAAGAATCAAGTGCTTTATCAGAAATCAATGAATTAGGGATAAGAGTGTATAAGTAATCACTTATCATATTTTCCCTTAGTCTCTTTGTTCTTGGGGGCGGATTTCGCCCCCATTTTTTTTATTTTAAAAATGAAAAAATATATTTTAGATGATAATAATTAAAAACTCTCTTTTTAATAATCTTTAATGGTTTCTCAAATAAGGAAAGGCAGAAGAATTTTTAGAGATTTAGTTGGGAATAGAAATGTTGTTGATTGGGAAATGTCTGAAGCAGGATTGTTAATACAATTTTATGATGAAAATGGAGAGCCTTTTAGATGGAAAGTATTAAGGCATGGCAATCCCGATAGAACTTACGATTTAGTTGCTATAATAGAAAACCCTGTTTTTACAATACAACCTGAAGAATTTTTAGGATATTCCTTATATGAATCTTTAACTCAAGAACAATGGAGACATTTGGTTTCTGATTCTCTATGTTATAATTTTCCAAATATGCTTAGAAATAAATTAGAAGAAATTGAAATAGATATTATCAGAGAAGAAGATAATAGGGATAGATCTCCTATTCCTATTTTTGACGCTGAAGGAAGATGGATAGATGAGCCTATACCTTGGTATCATAATACTAAAAAATAATTCTATTTTAGGAAGGTTTTTAAAATTAGTTTCTATACTTTATTATGAGATTTAATAAATTAGTTCCTGAATTATCTGTAGCTGATTTAGATGCAAGTTTAAAATTTTATTTAGATATTTTGGGATTTAAAATAGAATATCAACGAGAAGAAAAAAGATTTGCATTTTTATCTTTGCAAGGAAGCCAGATAATGCTTGATGGGGGCAACAGCGAAGAAAATTCCCCTTGGTATACAGGAGAATTAGAATATCCTAGGGGAAGAGGAATTCATTTTCAAATAGGGGTAAAAGATATTATACCTATACTGAATTCTCTTAAGGGGAATAATTATCCCATTAAAGAACAACCAAAAGATTATTGGTATAGACAAGATAAAAAACTTTTAGGTATGAGGGGCCTTTTAGTTATGGATCCCGATGGATATTTAATTATGTTTAATCAGGATTTGGGAAAGAAAAATATTAATTAATTACTCTTTCATCATTCTGGGCTTCATATACTTATTTTTCCAGGTGTCAAAGAAGAGGATGTTGTCTAGAAGAGGATTCCTGCCTTTCTTTTTGTTAACTCCAAACTCAATTCCAACAGGAAGCAGGGCTTCTACTTCAATATTTTCTGGAATATTTAAAATCCTGCGAACTTGAATATCATCAAAAGCCCCAACCCAGCACGAAGCTAAACCGAGATTTGTAATTTCCAGCAGGAAGTTTTGTATAGCAGCTCCAGCTTGGTGCTTGCTGTATTTATCTGCTCTTTCATCATAGCTTCTTTTCATCTGAGTATTATCTGAGCAGACTACAACTATAGAAGAAGCTTTTTGTATAAATGGCTGTTGAGAAGCATTTGTCAAAGCATTAATAGTCTCCTGCGATTGAATGTAAACAAAGCGCAAAGTAGAAATATTTCCTGCTAAAGGTGCATAATTTGCAGCATCTATTGCTTTCACAACATCTTCCCATTTAGCTTTCTTGGTTTCCTTAAAATTCCTGACAGAATGCCTTAATTTTATTGCTTTATCTAAGTCCATAATTTATAGAAGATTAGATAGTATAAAAATCTTCTGATTTTTATCTCATAAAATTTATTTTGTAAATTTTAGATATAAAAAGATTACTAAATTAATAATTAGATTGCTGTAATGTTATTATCCACTCTTCTATAATTAATTTGCTGTTCAGTTGATTAAGGAGGTATTAAAATAGAATTGTTAGCAGACTTTGATATTATTATCTACTCTCTTTTATAGATTTTACTGATAAGCAGATCAAGGGGGTTAATAGAATAGCATTACTGATTATCAGGATATAGAATTATCTAATTATCTGGGCTGCTATAATTGATAATAGGATTATTAAGAAAGCTATAAATTTCTTTTTATGAAACTTTTCTTTAAGCAAGAAGAATGATGAAAAATAAACTAGCAAGGGCTGTAAAGAGAAAATTAAAACAGTATAAATCACTCCAAGCTGCTGATAGCTGAAAAAATATAATATCCAGGCAACTGTTGAAAGAATATTTGTTGCTAATAATAATAAAAATGCTTTTCCTGTTACTTTTTTCTCGCTTTTAATAAACATAAATGAAAAAAATATTGCCGGGATTATAGTAATCGCCAGTTGAAGAGAGATTGGATTCCAAGCTTCTAAAAGAACTTTAGCAATAACTCCTCTAAATGGAGAAACTAACAAAGTAAAAATTAATAATCCCAAGGTTTTTTTTGCTATTTGAAAATGATCTTTTTTCCAGTGACTCCAGATTATTGCTGCTGATGACAACAAAGCCAAGCCAATTATCAAAGGATTAGCTCTTTCTGATGCAAATATTAATGATGTAAATATAATAAGAGGAATATTTCCCAGTAGGGAAATAACTTCTATTTCATTTAGGCCATCTTTTTTCAAAGCCCTATAAAAAAGAAAGTTTCCTATTATAGAGAGAATTGATGACAGCAGGATTAATAGAATAAATTTCCAGGCAAATAAGCTTGAAGATAATTGCGGGGCAAATATAAGGAAAATAATAAAATTAATCAGAAGGATTAAAGGAAAGCTGATTCCAGTATAAGTTTTATAAGTTATATTTTTAATAGACAAAGTAATTTTGTCTATAGTTAAAGAGCCTGCTTGCAAAACTGCTGATGCAACCGGGAGTATTATTGACATTTTTGTTTTCTTTTCCTCTTTTAGATTAGATTATACTCTTCAAATTTATATGTTTTTAATACTAACATTCCTTTCCATTCGTCAATCAACTCTTTGAATTTTTGTCTTATTTCTGTTGATAATTTTTCTAGTTCATTTGAATCTTTTGCAATTAAAACACACGTAAAATCATAATCTCCCATAATTGATAGCAATTCTGTGACTCTTTCATGTTTTCTTAGATATTCTATAAATCTGTTTCTGTCCTCGTTACTCACATTTTTCAGTTTTATCTTTATATCTGCGATTAAAGGAAATCCAATTGCTCTTGGATCTATAAAGACTGTTGGAAAAAAGATTTCTTTTCTTCTCATCTCTTTTATTCTATTATGAACAGAATCTATAGAGAGATTAACTTTCTTAGAAATCTCTTTGAGCTGTGCTCTTCCATTTTCCTGCAGTATCATTAATATCTTTTTATCTTTATCATCTAAAATTCTTGATTTAAGAGTTGTCTTTTTTGGCATATTCCAATTAATTAAGGTATATTTATAAATATATCTATTTAAAATGGATATTGTTATAGAAAGGCATAAATAGATAGTATAATATTACTACTATATAGTAAATACTTAATAAGAATAAAATGATAGAAGAAATAATTTATGCAGGATATTATAAGAATGTGAAGATAGAAGAAACTCTGGATTTGGGGGATGAGGAAGATGGCATTTATTAATACATTTAGTGATACTAGAAACCTCGAAGGAGTAGGATATGGAAAAGGTTTCAGATGGAATTATGGAATAATTGTTGGTTTGCCTCCAAGTATACATACTAACAAAATGGAATTAATGTTTGAGGATGAGGCAGAAAGGCTTCAAGACTTTATTTTAAGATACAAAGAAGCTCGTAGAAGTCAGAGTAAATATGTTCACCACGACCATCAAACAATACAGGATTGGTTTACTCGTCATGGGCTAGAAGTTTTTGGATATAGGGCATTTCTTGATTTGTTATCTGAGAGATATAAAAAACCAAAAGTTGTAATAGAAGGAGAAGATGCAAATATTCAAGAGAAAGTAGTAAAAGGGGCTATTGAAAGTTTTTTGATAACTAAATTTAATACTGAAAGAGAGAAACATAAGATATATTTTATTAGAGGAGAAAGAGGATTGCCTTCTTCTTCTGATCATTGTAGAAAATTTGCATTGGCAAGTTTGGAAGAAATAAAATCCAGGGATGAGTTTCATGGAGGGTGTGGTCCGGATATAATAAGATATTGGAGAGTAAGAATCCCAAGGCTTGAAGAAACTTGTAGGGAAGCTAAAAGAATACTATATCCTGATATTTATAAATAGAAAAATATATAATTAGCATTTCTAAATTTCATATTAATTGAATATAAACGTCCTCGAGAGGAATTTCGGCTTTTAGCTCTCGAACCTCTGACCCAGTGATTTCAATGAGTCTAACTCAAGACTTTTAACAGTCACTTGCTTTAGGCTACTAAATAAATTAGTAACTACCTGCTGAGCTACGAGGACTTAAAATAAGGAAGATAAGATGCTTTTTTAAAGTTTGCTAATTCTCTTTTTAAACAATCTTTTGATACTTAACTTCATGCTTTTTATTTTTTGTGCCTATAATTCTCATCCATAAGATACATCTTTCCTTACCTGCGACTTCTATTCTAAAATAATTCAGTCTTCTACTAAGTGAACATCCAATTCCTAGTTTGTCGATACACTCTTTAACTTGCCTTGCTAAGGTTTCTGATTTTGTTGTAATCTCAATTCTAGGATAGTAAGCTACTTTTTTGTGTTGTTTAGAAAAGACTATTGTTCCATCTGTATCAAATAATCCTCTTAGAAATGATATTATGTTTTCTTTATTTTCTAATATCCATGATGGCATCTTTAAGTTGCCATACTTTTTGCCTATGGGAAATCCGAAGTTTGCAAAGTCATAAAATATTCTTTTATCACTAAATCTTATAAAAATTGCTTTTTCTTTTTTCCTCTCGCATATCTTTGCTTCTTTGTTGAAAACCTTTTTAAATAGAGATATAATATATTCATGATGTTCTCTGTCGTCTATTTTATGTCCGCAAATATAAATTATGTATTTTTTTCCACTATTTTTCCCAGCTCCTGAATGCGAAAGACAACCATCCCCTGCCATTATTCCATATAATTCGGCAAATTGTGTTTTCATTTTTAATGAGATATAATTAATTAAGAATTTGGTAATTTTAAAGTTACTCTTTTCCCTTAGCAGCCTTTTTCAGCTTGAGAACAAAAGGCTGCTTGTAGCCTTGAAGCCTTTCTAAATATGCATAAGCATTTGCCCATTTTGCGCCTTTTATTAAAGATAATATTGCCTGGAGTACACCGCGGATATCTTCTGAATATCCTATTACTCCAATTATATTATCGTGAAGAACTATATGGCATCCTGTTATTTGTTCTATTGTGTCTAAAGTTTTTCTTCTTTTTCCTATAATCCTTGCTCTTGTTAGTTTAGGATTTTTATTGCTGTTCTGCCTGATGTTTATAGTTTCTAACATATAATCTTCTTCCAGCAAGAGCAAAGCAATGTTTATTGAGAATCCCATCTCTAAGGCATCTATAATTTTTTCTGCAACATATTCATCAAGCTCATCTCCTTTTATAAATAAGCTGTTATTTTTTATTTCAAGCTTTATTCTTAGTTTTGATTCAATAGTTTTTTTATTTGCTAGGATTTTTCCCAAGCTTTTTATTTGTAATGTTCGCATGTGTCGGAAATGGTTTATTTTTGCTCGGTTCCATTTCCGAGCTTCAGAAACTTATAGTTTCTGATAGTCATCAAGAACTTCAGTTCTTGAGACATCCAGAAGTCCAAAACCAAAAACAAGGACTTCTTGATTCTAGAACTCTGATTCTGCCATCTTTAGATATCCTCTGTTTGTGAGCCATTGGATAGCTGATGGATTATATTTGAAGATAATATCGCCCCTGTCTTTATCAAATTCCCATAATTCTATTAAAACTATATCACCTTCTCTAAGCCAGAGTTTTTTCTTTAATTTTCCCCGCACTCTGCAGTTTCTTGTTTTTCCATCTGTGCATTTTACAAGCATTCTTATGCCACCAACGCGCTGTTCTATTATTCCTAGTAACTCATTTTCTCTAGGCAGCCTGACTCTTATAAATTCAGGATTAACACTAGGAGCTGGTGCATTTGATGCATTTTTTCTCCATTTCTGCTTTTGTTGCTGCATAATATTAATTAAAGAATATAGTTTATAAATATATACATCTAAAAATATAAATGCTTAAAAACTCTTTGTTTATGTTTAATTTATGAGAACAAATAAGGGGCAGTTTATTAAGCTTTTATTAGAATCAGATTTTAGAACTAGATCTGTTTTAAGGTTAAAAGATAATTCTTTAGCATGGATTAATGGCTTTCTTGCTGTTGCAAATGACCCTAATTTAGAGGCTGTTTTTGGGAAATTTTTAGGTGATGTTAAATCTGGAAGATTATATCGCTTTAAGCTCCCTACATCTGAAGGTCTTGCAGAAAGTGATCATCCTTATCTTAGTTATGAGGATGTAGCAGAAGCTTTTAGTTATGATCTTAATTCTGCTTTTGAATTATGGACTCCTTCACAAAAAAGAATTCCTGCAAGAGTTAGAAGAATGCTACCAACTGAATTTTCTGCAAGAGAAACAGCAAAAATTCCTGCCGCTATAGTAAGAGGAGATATTGATTATTATTTAAATCCTTCAGGAGATTTGCAAAGATATCTTAGACTTGGAAAAGGTGAAGTTAGCTCAGTATATTATGCTGATAAAGGAAAGATAAAAGGATTGGCAGGAGTTTATAAAGATATTAAAGAATCAAAGCAGAACTAAAGCAAAAGGAATTTCTTGGATTGTTTTTATTCCTTCTCTTGAGATTATCCCTGCTTTTAATGCTGCTTGGGTTGCCTGTGCTCCAACAATATTAAATGTTGCATCTTCTTTTGCTAAATCTCTCATGATTTCTATTGCTTTTTCTTCCTGTGCTTCTTCGCCTTTATAAAAATTTTCTCTAACATCCAACTGTTTAATTCCTGATTCAAACTTTTCTTCAAATTTCTTTCCTAGAAGTTCTGTATCACATATAGAAACAATCTGCCTGTATGAATTGTGAATTTTAATTGATATTGACATTTTTCATATATTTCAATTTAAATATAAAAAATAAAATAATTGAGTTTTATTATTTTTTTCCCAGCATACAGCAAACAGTTGTTCCACATTTAGGGCATTTTCCTTTTGCCATTCTTGTGCCTCTTGATGTCTTAGATTCTTTTGGGTCTTTCATTTCAACTTTGCCTTTGCACTTAACGCAATAACCTTGTGTCATTTTTGTCCTCCTTTGTTTATTTTCTGTATTAATTTAACGAAAAGCTTAGTTTAAAAAGATATCTATATGGCATGTAAACTGAGAAGGGGTTAAATCTTGCGAGATTATACTTTAATACTGTTCTCTCTTAAGAAGGATATTAGATAATTCATAGGCAAGCCGTATAAAAATGGATAGCTGCCCTGGGTGCTTTCACCAAATCTCATTAATCCATCACCTTCAAAGGCAGCAGCATATCTTAAAACAGGATATCTTGAAACATAATCTTCAATCTCATAATCTAAAAGATTTCTGAATTTTACAGAGAAAGTGTCTGAGGCTGATAGAATCTTCTTTGTCTCAGTATTATAAACTGCAATTCCTGCTACAATTTCCAGTTTATTTCCTGAAAAAGCTTTTAACATATTAATTGCCTCCTTTTTATCTTTTGGCTTTTCATAGATTGTATCATTAAAGACTACAAATAAGTCTCCAGAAATGATTATCGCATCAACTTCTGATTTTCCGGCTTCTAATGCTTTAATCTCTGCCAGTTTTTTAGCTAAAACCATTGGATTACTATCTCTTATTGCTTTTTCATTAACATTACTTGGTTTAATTTTATATTTAAGCCCAAGAATATCTAATGCTTTTCTTCTTAACAATGATTGAGATGCTAAAATAATTCTCATGAAATTACTATAAAGAAGAGATTAATAAAGATAACTAAATCTTTGTATTGGTGAGTTAGCGGTTGGTGGAAAAGGTTAAAAAGTTGGTTTTGTTAAACTTTCTATGACGGATTTAGTTCGCATTGGCTCCGAAACTGCTAAGGGGGGATTTGCTAATGAAAAAGCAGTAGCTAAAAAATTTGATAAATGGAAGAAAGATAAAGAAGCTCAGAAATGGCTAAAAATTATGGGTTATAATCTCAAGAAGA
>Ga0209542_10011777_pt1 | contig 15450 bp, 15 predicted proteins | sample RifCSPhighO2_01_FD_184028 | JGI IMG/M metagenome (GOLD analysis project Ga0209542, IMG submission 184028) | Soil microbial communities from Rifle, Colorado - Rifle CSP2_plank highO2_0.1 (SPAdes) (version 2) | ecosystem: Environmental > Terrestrial > Deep subsurface > Rock core/Sediment ... | reverse complement strand
AAGAGGGATATGCTCTGTTCCTAAGCTACCATTCGGCCGCCCAGCGTGCGGCCTCATTCTAGTTTCGTCGCTCGCTCGAGAGAACCTCCTACTGTCGTGCGGAACATCCCGCAGGTGCGCTGGGCTTGGTTCCGCCGAAGGCGGACCAGCGCACCGAGGGGGAAGAAAATTTTGCCGCTGGAGCAAAATTATTCTGGTTCCGGTAGGCAGTAGGAGGTTCTCTCACCATGCCCGCTCGCTCCTCGGCACTCGCTACGGAACAGAGCATAGCCCTCTTTAAAACAGGTAAACTATTGACAATAATGCCGATTTTAACTAACTTACTAAACGAATTTGTAAAATCTAATTATGGAACAGGAAAAACAAGAAAAAAGCGAAGACGAGAAATTGCTTGAGAGAGTCGATGAAGCTAAAATTCTAAAAGAAGATTTAGAGAAGCTTACTAAGGAGAAAGACGAGTACTTGGATGGCTGGCGGAGAACTAAAGCCGATTTTATAAACTATAAAAAAGAGGAGTTAAAACGTCTGGAAGAAGTTGCCAAATTCGGCAGTGAAGAAGTTATAAAAGATTTGATATCGGTTCTGGATAGTTTCGAGTTGGCGATAAGCACCCTTGAAAAGTCTGACGCCAAACTTGAAAAAGGGATTTATATGATAAAAATCCAGCTTGAAGACGTCTTAAGAAGAAGGGGACTGCGGAAAATAAAAGTAAACAAAAACGATAAGTTCGATCCTAATTTTCACGAAGCGGTAGGCAGCGTGGAAGGCGATGGCCACTCTGGAGCCATTGCGGAGGAGATTGAAACCGGCTATATGTTGTATGATAAGGTTTTAAGACCAACGCGAGTAAGATTATTTAAATAAACATGGCAAAAATTTTAGGAATTGATTTAGGTACTACAAACTCTGCCGTGGCAGCCGTTTCCGGCGGCGAGCCCGCGATATTGGAAAACGCCGAGGGCGCGAGAACGACCCCGTCCATAGTCGCTGTTTCAAGATCAGGCGAAAGGTTGGCTGGGCTTTTAGCCAAAAGACAAGCTATAACTAATCCCCAAGATACGATTTCCTCCGTTAAGAGGTTGATTGGCCGCAAATTCTCCGATGAAGAAGTGCAGCGCGATAAGAAAACATTGCCTTACGAGTTAAGAGGCGGTAGTGACGGCGGCGTGGAGATTAAAATGGGCGACAGATGGTATAAGCCGGAGGAGATCTCGGCTATGGTTTTAGCCAAGCTCAAAGCTGACGCGGAAGCCAAGTTGGGCGAAAAGGTGGAAGAGGCGGTCATTACCGTGCCTGCTTACTTCAACGATTCTCAAAGACAAGCCACCAAGAATGCCGGTGAGATTGCAGGTTTTAAAGTGCGCCGTATCTTAAACGAACCGACGGCTGCGGCTTTGGCTTACGGTATGAACCGGGAGAAGAACGAGCAGATAGTTGTTTATGACTTCGGCGGTGGCACCTTTGATATCTCCGTCCTTGAGGTTGGAGACGATACTGTGGAAGTAAAGGCCACCGGCGGCGACACTCATTTAGGCGGTGACGATTTCGATAAGCGTGTCACTGAATATGTGGTTGCAGAATATAAGAAGCAAGAGGGCATTGATATTTCCCGCGACCCCTTGGCTTTACAGAGGTTAAAAGAAGCGGTGGAGCGCGCCAAGCACGAACTTTCTACAGCGCTTGAAACTGAAGTGAACCTGCCTTATATCAGCTCTGATGCCGCTGGTCCTAAACACCTTCTTATAAAGATTACGAGAGCCAAGCTTGAGTCTTTGGCGCAAGACTACATTGACGAATCTATCAAACTTACCAAGGAGACTGTTAAGTCAGCCGGTTTTAAGCTGGAAGACATAGATGAAATACTTTTGGTGGGCGGTCAAACCAGAATGCCGGCTATCCAAGACGCCGTTAAAAAGCTTTTTAATAAGGAACCGCATCGCGGCATAAATCCTGACGAAGTGGTGGCGGTGGGCGCCGCCGTTCAAGCGGGCATATTCCAGGGAGACGTTAAAGACGTTCTGCTCCTTGACGTTACGCCGCTCTCTTTAGGCATAGAAACATTGGGCGGCATATTCACTAAATTGATAGAAAAGAACACCACCATTCCTACCGCCAAAGCCCAGGTTTTTTCTACCGCCGCCGACAGCCAAACATCAGTGGAGGTTCATATTCTCCAAGGTGAAAGAGAGATGGCATCTGACAACAAAACTCTTGCCAGGTTTATCTTAGACGGCATCCCGCCATCCCCGCGCGGAATGCCGCAAGTAGAAGTTACTTTTGACATAGACGCTAACGGTATTTTAAACGTTAAAGCTGTAGACAAAGCTACCAATAAAAGCCAGTCAGTTCATATAGAAGCCACCACCTCTCTTTCCAAGGAAGAAGTGGAAAAGTTGAAGAGTGAAGCAGCCCAGTACGCGGCTGAAGATAAAGAGAAGAAAGAACTTGTTGAAGCCAGGAATAAGGCTGAAAACCTCGTCTATACTGCCGAGAAGGCGATACGAGACGCGGGAGACAAGGTTTCGGCGGAAATCAAGGAAAACGTGGGAACAAAAATTGAAGCGGTAAAAGCCGCCTTAAAGGGCAATGATAAAGAGAATACAGAAAAGTCCGTTAACGAGCTTGCCGAAGAGCTTCAAAAGATAGGCAGTTCTCTGTATAATAAAGGTAATGAGCAATAATTCTTCTCTGGCTAATGTTTCGGATGTTGTTGACGTAGACCGCTCTCCACTTAAGATTTCTATTATTATTGCTACAGCCGTTCTTTTTGCGTACCTCTCCAGTTATTTTTTTCGAGCAGGAGAAGTGATTTATTCTCCTATCTTTGCCGCCCTTTTTTTAATTGTTTTTGTTTTACAAAACCTATTCATCAAGAGCTTTAACAAATTATTTTTAGCAACTTTACTTGAAGCCATCGCTTTATCCTTACCTTTCTACCAAAGTTTTTCTAATTATTTCGTTTTAGCCGTATTAGTTCTCTTTGTGTTTCTTTCTAAAGCTTCTTTTGACAGTCGGCGAGAGTTAGAAGCTACCATTAAAGTCAGGTTTTTAAGGGTGGCCAAACTTTCTTTAAACCCGGCTATACCAACTGTAATTTTATTCTTATTAGTTATGCTTACTATTCAAGGTAGGGTGTTCACCGAAGAAGGCATAGGCACGATCCTGCGTCCGCTTACCCCCCTCATGAACAGATATGCCCCCACTTTTCTGCCATCCATGCCCGCGGGGGAACTCTTAAATGATGTTGTGGTTGCCAATTTAGGCAAAGAAGAGTTAAGTGAATTAAATAAACTGCCTTCTTGGGCGCAGAAACAACTGATATCTAAATCCGTAACTCAACTTGCGGAAAGGGTGGGAAGTCTTATAGGAGGCGAGATTGACTTAAAAGAATCTATAACTACTAATCTTCTTAAGGCCATGACCTCGGGCTACTCTGGCCTTAACTCCACTTTTAAAGCGCTACTGGTTATAGGATTTTTAATTTTATTCTATTCACTTCTTAGAAGTTTAACTGTCTTTATCTACGCCCCTCTTGCCTTATTCGCTTTTGTGTTTTACGAGTTACTGTTAGCCTTCAACTTTTTTGTGATTCAGCTTGAATCTCGCAGCCGAGAAGTAATAACATTAAAGTAGAATGAGAGACTACTATGAAATTTTAGGCGTTGGGAAGGGCGCCTCCACGGAAGAAATTAAAAAGGCTTATAGGCGTTTAGCTCACAAGTATCACCCTGATAAAGCTGGCGGGAACGAAGAAAAGTTCAAAGAAATTAATGAAGCCTATCAAGTCCTCTCTGATAACGGTAAAAGATCCCAATACGACAGATTTGGGAGGGTTTCTGGTAGCGGTCCAGGGAGGGCTTGGAGCGGTATGGATCCGGATGGCTTCAACTGGGACATAAATTTAGGAGGTTTTGATAATGTTTCCGACTTAGGCGAGGTTTTTGACGCTTTCTTTGAAGGATTAGGCGTGAAGCCCAAACGAAAAGTTTATAAAAGGGGCTCGGACTTGGAGATAACGGTTACCATAACCTTAGAAGAGGCAAAATCCGGCAAGAGGGTGAACCTTGATTATCAAACCTACTTAATTTGCCATTCCTGCAAGGGCCTGGGGTTTGATCCTAAAGCTGGTCTCAAAAGATGTGAATATTGCGATGGGCGGGGAGAAGTTAAAGAATCGCGTAATACTTTTTTTGGCAACTTTGTCCAAGTGGTTTCCTGTAAACACTGTCACGGGTTCGGACAGATACCTAATAAGGTTTGCGGCATCTGCAACGCAAGCGGCAGGGTGCGTGGCTCTCGTAACACGGTTTTAGAAATAAGACCGGGCATTGATGATGGACAGATTATTAAAATCAAAGGCATGGGCGAAACGGGAGAACGTCAGGCCGAGTCCGGCGACCTTTATGTACGCGTTAAAGTTTTGCCTAATCCTAAATTTGAGAGGAGGGGGCAGGACATTTACACGGTAGTGCCGGTAAATATAATTGATTTGATATTGGGAAAGAGTGTGCAGGTGGAGACTTTAGGCGGCGGCAAAGTTGAAGTTAAAGTCCCTGCGGGTCACCGCTTAAGCGAGGAACTGAAAGTTAAAGGAGAAGGTATGGTTCAAAATCACGATCTAATAGTTAAGCTCGATGTCGTTGTGCCTAAAAAAATTGGTTCAGAGGCAAAGAAATTATTGGAAGAGCTTGAAAAGTTAATTAAAGAAGAGTAATTTTAGGTGGATAAGGCTATCAAGCTAAGTTATAGCCCCCCATAGCTTAGTGGTAAAGCAGTTGCCTTTTAAGCAATTGATCTAGGTTCGATTCCTAGTGGGGGGACCAGCAAACCAAGATGAAAAGCTTCAAATCCAATTTATTTATTTTAATCATAGTTCTGATTGCGGCCATAGCCGCTGGTATTTTTGTCACGCCTAAGTGGTACGGCGCGAAACACTTGCCTTGGAATTTAGGGTTGGACCTAGTGGGCGGCACTTCTCTCACTTATAAAGTGGACTTGAGTGAAGTCAAGTCCAGCGAGTACGAAGCCGTGGTGGGCGGTCTTAAGGAGGTTATTGAAAAAAGGGTTAATCTCTACGGTGTGGCGGAACCCAAAATAACCATTGCCCAAAAAGGAGATTCTTATGAGCTTATAGTTGACCTCGCCGGGGTTAAGGACTTGAAAGACGCCGTGCGCCAAATAGGTGAAACTCCGCGCCTTGATTTTCGTGAAGTGGTTCCCGAAGGAGAAGGTGCGATTGCCGTAAAATCGGAACTTACCGGCCGTTACATTGCCGGGGCGTCTCTCGCGTTTGATAATCTCAATAAACCAGTCGTTAATTTAAAATTTAACGATGAAGGCGCTAAGATTTTTGAAGAATTAACCGCGAGGAACGTGGGTAAGCCTTTAGCCATATTCGTTGATGATGAGCTGACTGATGCTCCTACAGTGAAACAGAAAATTTCTGGCGGTGAAGCTACTATCTCCGGCGGCGGTGAGGGATTCACCATAGAGGAAGCTAAAAAACTGGTTCAGAGATTAAATGCCGGCGCGCTATCGGCGCCAATCTCTTTGTCTAATCAGCGAACGGTAAGCGCTACAGCCGCGGAAGACGCTTTAAATAGAATAATCGTTGCTGGCGTTATCGGCACGGCCTTGGTAGCGCTCTTTATGGTGGGTTATTACCGCCTTTTGGGAGTTTTCGCCGTTTTAGCGCTCCTCATTTATACCGCTTTTACGTTGGCTATTTTTAAGTCGGGACTTTTCGGACTTATTCCTTCGTTTACCATGACGCTTTCCGGGATTGCGGGTTTTATTCTTTCGGTAGGCATGGCGGTAGACGCCAATATTCTTATATTCGAACGCACGAAAGAAGAGGCAAGAAAGGGCGTCACGAAAAAGGCGGCTGTAGAAGAAGGTTTTAAGCGTGCCTGGCTTTCCATCCGTGATTCCAATATCAGTACTATTATTACCGCAACTATTCTTTACTATTTCACCTCCAGTTTTGTGCAGGGTTTTGCCTTAACCTTAGGGATCGGTGTCCTAATCAGTATGTTCTCGGCTATTTTTGTGACAAGAACAATGCTTAAAGTTTTTACAAAGAACTAACATGTTTGATTTAGTTAAACATAAGAATAAATTTCTGGGGGTCTCCGCGGTTTTTGTGATCTTTGGTATAGCAAGTATGGCGATTTTCGGTTTTCGATTAGCTGTTGATTTTACCGGTGGAAGTTTATGGCAAATAAAAGTTCCGGGGAGCGACGTTCAAAAGATTGAAGAACTTTTTAAGTCCGATTTAAATCTGCCGGTTTCCGGGATTTCGTTTGATAGAGCTGAAAATATTTACGCGGTAACTTTAGGAGAATTATCCGATGATGATAGGCAAGCGAGTTTTGAAATAATCAAAAGCAAATTCAGTTCTGCCGAAGATTTGGATTTTTGGAGAGTGAGCCCCTCTGTCTCGAAAGAATTAAAACAGAAATCTATGACGGCAGTAGTTTTAGTAATGGTTGCCATTTCTCTCTATGTTGCCTTTGTTTTTAGAAAAGTTTCTAAGCCAGTAAGTTCTTGGAAGTACGGGTTGATAACCCTGATTACTTTAGCTCACGATGTCATTATTCCTGCCGGAGTATTTGCCCTCTTGGGTAAGTTTATCGGCATAGCGGTTGATACGAATTTTATCGTGGCACTTCTGGTGGTTATGGGTTTTTCCGTCCACGATACTATTGTTGTTTTCGACAGGATTAGAGAGAACCTGACTAAAGCGCGTACATCCGACATTTCTCTTGAAAATATAGTGAATATAAGCGTTAACGAAACGTTTGTAAGGTCAATTAATACTTCGCTTACTCTTGTACTGGTCCTTTTGAGTCTTTACTTCTGGGGTCCGGCTGGTCTCCAATACTTTGTTCTTACTATGCTTGTCGGCACGGTGGTTGGAACCTATTCTTCCATATTCGTGGCAAGCCCGCTCTTAGTTGTTGCGCATAAATTTGCTCTTAAACGAGGATAAAACAGTTGACTTGTAGGTTAAAAGATTGTAGTTTTATATCATGCCCAGTCAGTATAACTACGATAAGATTAACTCAAGTTATCGTGGTTTAACCTACAGGGCAACGACAGAAACAAAGGTCATGAATAAACTATACAGCGATAAGTTAATCAACAACTTGTAATCGCAGTTATACTACTGGGTATGCTCGGCACGCCACTTAAACTTCGCAAAGTAATTGATAAATCTATTGGACGACTGGACGACAGGTCGGCCAAAATTCTAATAAATCGATATGGTCTTTATGGCGAAGATGTGAAAACTCTCGCTTCTTTGGGGAGTATTTATGGGCTTACGCGCGAGCGGGTAAGGCAAATTGAAGAATACTCCCTGGATTCTCTAAGGGAATATATTGATAAAGAAGAAATAGAGACTATTCTATCTCTTATTCATGATTATTTGGACAAGGTCGGCGGCTTGAGGCGGGAGGACCTTCTTGTGAAAGATCTGTGGATGTTGTTTGGTGTCGGATACGAGAAAGAAGTTTTTAGAAGCGAACTCAGGTTAATAGCGAGGGTAGAAGAAGAGCCGGAAGTAGTTCCCGGAAACAATTATTGGCACGATATCTGGCACAACGATGCCAAAGCTCATAAATTGGCCACCTCTCTCGTGCAGTATCTTCTAAAATTCAAAGAACAAGATTTTATGGAGTTCTTAGAGTTAGCTGCCGCCAAGTTTAAATTACCTGAAGTTTTGGTAGTAAATTACTTGTCAGCTTCTAAGCGTTTCGGCGTTGGTCCCTATGGTGATTTGGGAGCCAAACATTGGGTGCGCGTACATCCTAAAACGGTAAGAGATAAGAGTTTTCTGGTTTTAAGGAAAGCGGGCGCGCCGATGCACTTTAAAGAAATTGCCCTTCTGGTTAATAAATTGGACAAAAAGCAATCGCATCCGGCTACAGTTCATAATGAACTTATCAAAGACCCGCGATTTACCCTGGTTGGCAGGGGGACCTACGCCTTGAAGGAACGCCTCAAAAAATAATGGTGGAAGAAATTTTAACAATAATATCGGACACCCTTTCTGGATGGGCCGGTCTTATTGTTTTTCTTTTGGCTCTTTACGTTCTTGTGACTTTAGGCAGGAATTTCTGGCTTATCAGAATCAGGAAGAAGTTCATCGACAAAATGGAATGGGTGACACTGGAGGTAAAGATACCCAAAGAAAACTTGAAATCACCGAAAGCCATGGAACAAGTTTTTGCGAGCATTTACTCTACTTACAGTTTCGGCTTTAAGTGGATAGATAAGTGGTGGGTCGGCAAAGTTGAGGAGTGGATGTCGTTTGAAATAGTGGGCATATCTTCCGGAATGCATTTTTTCGTTCACGTGCTGAAGAATAGGCGTAATTTAATTGAGTCTGCCCTTTTTTCACAGTATCCCGAAGTTGAGATACATGAGGCGGAAGACTACACCTTTAGATTTGGAGAGGACCTTCCTAACGACACTTACGATCTTTTCGGCACCGACTTTATGCTGGCACGGGAAAATTACTATCCCATAAAAACTTATCCATTTTTTGAAGAGAACATAGAAGAAAGAAGGCTGGATCCCATAGCCACTATTTCGGAGGTCGCGTCCGGTTTGAAAGCCGACGAAATGGTGTGGCTTCAAATTCTTATAAGACCGACCGGAAGCGCCTGGAAAGATGAATCTGAAGAATTAATTAACAAGATTATGGGCAGGAGCAAAAAAACTCCTAAGGGTTTTACAGACGTTATAGTTGAGTTTCTAACTAACTTTATCTTCGCGCCGATGCAGTATCCGACTTGGGGTAAGGGCGGCGCGGGAGAGGAAAAGCCCGCGGGAACAAAAATGATGCCTACTCCCGGTGAACAAGAGATTTTGAAATCTGTGGAAAACAAAACGTCCAAGCCCGGTTTCGAAACCATTCTGCGTTTCATCTATCTGGATAAAAAGGATTCCTTTACCGCTGATAATGTTTCTGCCGTGATGGGGGCTATGAATCAATTCAGGACTCAACACTTGAACTCTTTCCGTCCTAACATGGGTACCCTCACCATACCAAGAGCTGTTGGTTTATTTTTCCGTAAGAGAAGGCTCTTAAAGCGCAAGAAGAAGCTTTTCAAAGCTTATTTGAATCGGGACGTGCAAATGAGTCCCAAGCCGCCATTTACCTTAAACCTAAAAGCTTCCATACTGTGTATTGAAGAATTGGCTACCATATACCACCCGCCTATCACGGCGGTAGGAGCACCAAGCTTGAGGCCGCTTGAAGCTAAGAAAGGTAGTCCGCCTCCCAATTTGCCGATAGTTGGAAATGAATAATATGGAAAAAGATTTTTTTACGCCCTTAGGGCAGACAAATTTTAGGAATAAGCTTGTTAAATTCGGCATCAAAACAGATGACCGGCGCCGTCATATCTACCTCTTAGGTAAAACCGGAACAGGCAAAACAACCATGATGGAAAACATGGTGATGGATGATATCTTGGCGGGACGCGGCGTAGGACTCATTGACCCGCACGGCGATTTCGCGGAGAAAATCCTACATTTTATCCCGGAAAACCGTATTGACGATGTTATCTATTTCAATCCGGCTGATATAGATTACCCCATTGGTTTTAACCCGCTTGAAAAAGTAGGCGACGAACATCAGCATATGGTTGCCTCCGGACTGATGGCAATCTTTAAAAAAATATGGCCCGATGTTTGGTCAGCCAGAATGGAATATATCCTCAATAACTCGTTGCTCTCTCTTTTAGAGTTTCCGGGTTCTACGCTTTTGGGCATCATGAGGCTCTTAACAAATAAGGAATATCGGCAAACGGTGGTTAATCGTTTGACCGACCCGATTATTAAGAGCTTTTGGGTTGATGAATTTGCAAGATATACCCAGCGATTGGAAGCCGAAGCAACGGCAGCGATATTGAACAAAGTCGGTCAGTTTGTGGCTAACCCTTTGATTAGGAACATTATCGGTCAGCCGCATTCAACCATAGATATAAGGAGAATGATGGATGAAGGCAAGATATTCATCGCCAACCTTTCTAAAGGGAAGATGGGAGAAGATAACTCTGCTCTTTTGGGAGCCATGCTTATAACTAAGATGCAGCTCGCGGCTATGAGCAGGGTGAATATCCCCGAAAAGGACAGACGTGACTTCTATCTCTACATTGATGAATTTCAGAACTTTTCAACGGAGTCTTTTGCCAATATTTTATCCGAAGCAAGAAAGTATCGTTTGAGTTTGGTTTTGGCTCATCAGTATATAGAGCAGCTTGATGATAAAGTGCGCGCGGCTGTTTTCGGCAACATCGGCACCATAGTTTGTTTCAGAATCGGCGCCGAGGACGCGGAGTTCGTGGAAAAAGAATTTGAACCAGAATTTAACGCTAATGACTTAGTTAACTTGTCAAAACATAATATCTATGTCAAATTGATGATCGACGGCATTTCTTCTCATCCGTTTTCGGCGGAAACCTTATCGCCGAGACCCGTTCCGGAAAATACACCAATTGATGCTATTATAGAAAACAGCCGAAGGCGGTACGGTACGCCTAAAGAAGCTGTTGGCCAAAAGATAAAAGAGGAGTCCTTGGGCGGTAAACAAGAAGTGATGGAAAAAGCCGAACGCCGCACGGAGCAGTCACTTGAAATCCTCGAAGGTCCTAAGAAGGACAGAAAACAAGTAAACCTCGATGAACTAAGAGAAGTTTTATCTAAGTCAATTAAAAAAGGACCACAAGAGGAAGATAGCAAGAACTAGTTTATCAATGCTTTCCTATAACGAATTAAAACCGGGGACGTTCATAATCCTCGAGGACCGTCCTTGGGAGGTTTTGGATTACGAATTTTTGCGTATGCAGCAGAGAAAGCCGGTCTCGAAGACAAAAATCAGGAATATGGTTACGGGGGCGGTGCAGGACAGGACGTTTCATCAAAACGACTCCATTGAAGAGGCTGAAATAGAAAAGAAGGATTTGAAGTATCTCTATGGTCACCGCGGTGAACATTGGTTTGTCTACCCCGATGACCCGTCCAAAAGATTCAAAATTGATGGAGAAAGACTCGCCGGGCAGGTTCTATACCTTAAACCAAATATAATCTTGACTGCTCTCACCTTTGGCGGTGAGATTGTTGGCACCAAACTTCCTATTAAAGCGGAGTACAAAGTTGTGGAAGCACCGCCTGCTATCAAGGGAGATACAGCCTCTGGCGGCAACAAAGCCGTTATTATTGAATCGGGCGCCAAAGTAAACGTTCCTCTTTTCATCAGTTCCGGAGACATTATTAGAATTAACACGGAAACCGGAAGCTATGTTGAAAGAGTTCAAAAAGCTTAAAGTTTTTGTCGGCTTATCAGGCGGCGTTGATTCGTCTGTAGCCGCTTACCTTCTCAAGCGAGAGGGTTTTGATGTCGTAGGTGTTCACTTGCGCTGTTGGAATAGAAATGGTTGTAGCGCGGGTGAGGCCGAAGATGCGCGCCGCGTGGCGGAACGCTTGGGCATTCCTTTTTACGTTCTGGATTTAGAAAGGGAGTACAAGGAGAAGGTTGTAGATTATATGATCAAGGGATATGCGTCCGGTTTTACTCCTAATCCCGACGTGATGTGCAATAAGGAAATTAAATTCGGTCTTTTTCTCAAGAAAGCTTTGGAAATGGGCGCTGATTACATCGCGACCGGGCATTATGTTATTTCGAGCAACCGCCCGTCTCCTAAGCTACCGCTCGGTCGCCCAGCGAGCGACCTCGCTGTGTTTCGTCGTTCGCTCCCGAGCACTCAAAGCGTTGAGTGCTCGGACCATGCCCGCTCACTCCTCGGCACTCGCTACGGAAACGGGCGATTGCTCTATGAGTTGTATACTGCTCGTGACATAAATAAAGACCAATCATATTTCTTGTGGACTTTAACGCAGGAGCAACTGCGTTATTGCTTATTTCCGATAGGCGATTATTTGAAGTCGGAAGTTCGCGCCATCGCTAAAAAGGCGGGGTTGCTTACTGCCGATAAAAAAGACTCGCAGGGTTTGTGTTTTGTAGGTAAGGTGACGCTTAAAGATTTTTTGGGGGAATACTTGCCGCCCAGCCGAGGTTTAGTTTTAGATACGGCGGGAAATGTATTGGGTGAGCATAACGGCACACATTTTTATACTATCGGCCAGCGTCACGGACTGGGTGTGGCCGGCAGAAGCCCTTACTACGTATCGCACAAAAATGCGGAAAAGAATATCGTGGTTCTCGCCGCCGGCAACAGTAACCCTGCTCTTTATAAGAGTAAAATTTCTCTCTCGTCGGTGAATTTGGTTGCTGGTTATCTGCCGGAGTTGCCTTGCCGTGTTTTGTCCAGAGTTCGTTACCGTCAGCCGTTACACAAAACTACACTAGAGCAAAACAAAGACGGCTATCAGCTTGTCTTTGAAAAACCGCAGAAATTTGTGGCCGCTGGCCAATCAGCAGTTCTTTACTCTGGTCACGGTCTTATGTTGGGCGGCGGGGTAATAGTTTAAAGTTTGTTTTTCCTTGACAACCCCAGCTAAATATGATATAAAGTCATCAATTAGTGTTCCTTAATAAGTGACAATTTGAGACGCAAACGGGCGCCTTGGTTATTCACACGTTAAGGACCTAATAAAAAAAGGTCGTCTGTGGTATAACTCCACAATAGTAACAAGTAATTAATCAAGCCACCCGCGAAGTCTTAAATTAGACGAGTGGGGTGGCAACATAGAGATATGAAAAAAACTCTACTCTACATCATCGGTGCGGCCATTATCTCCTTTGTCCTGCTTATGGTTTGGTGGATGAATACGCAGGAGTACAAGGTATATAGAGCGCTTAGGTTACAAGGGAGTCGGACTTCCGCGACCTTAACAGAGGTCAGCTACCTCTTCAATGAAGATGGCAAAATTGTCACCGAACCAGCCTCTAGTCTCGTTGATCTTAAAATCAATGGCAGTGACCAGCCGTTGCGAACCAAGGCTCCGTTCTCCTTCACTCTGACCTGGAAGATAGATCCGAGAGTGGAATTGAATTCTTGTCAGCTGTATGGACCGAATTACAGGGAGGGGTATAGGGGAGATATTTGGTTGAATGGCGGTTACGGCGAGGTGAAGACTCACGAGGGATTTTTAAGGTTTGAGAATGTAGTGCCAGGTAGTCAAGCAGACAATTACGCCACAGCTCCGTTGTACCACGGTTTTGCCAGTTTCTCCTATACCGGTAAGCTGAATTCGGATGAACTCTCAAAGATCTACGGTGACTCAGCAGATTACTATGTCAACAGCGTCTATATGAACAGCATTTATATGGGTTGCGATGATCCAGTAGATCCTGTTAAGCCAGTCTTAGATCAAGTCGACATCTGGATTGACCGATGATAAAAGCGGCCAGCAGTTTATTCTGTCTGGCCGCTTTGCTGTATAGCTAAGTAAGGTTATGTTTTAATAAAATATGATACCAAGAAAAGTAGTAGTCTATATATTAACAGCATCTTCGTTATTGTTGTTCTCGCAGCCAGTCTTGGCCCAGACATATTATTTTGGCCCTGCCGGTAGCGGCATTACCTGGAAGGAAATCTGGGAGTTCGGCCGCAACCCCTCGGTGATCGGGGCGCCGTCCACTCCATTTGGGGTCGTTTCCGGCGGTATTATGAATTCAATAGCCAAGGAGCGCGCGACGGTAATAGTGGGTAAGAAGGAGTTGGCGCCTGCTGTGATAAAAGATATTCAGAATAGTCTTCAAAAGACTGCTAAAGAAGGGCTTGAGAAAGCCGGGGCGCAGGCAGCCGAGGCGATTTCTAAGAACATTAAGGTAGGGATTGTCAGAGGAACCAGTTCGGCTTTACTGAAGGGTCTGGGTATCGTAACTACAATCGAAGCTATCGCGGAAGTGGTTTGGCCGGCGGATATAAACTGGCAAGCTAGGGGCTGGCCGATGATATGTCTTAGCCAGTCTATAGAAAAATATCCGTATTGTTATGCTTACTTTGTCCCCAAAACCAGCACAACAGAACTCTGGTGGGAGGCATTAGATCCTAGTAGAACCTCACTTCTTGGAGATATAACACAGTATATTTTCGGTGTCACGGTGGACACCACCACAATTCTTGACCTTGCCTTCGGCAGGCCGGAACCGGTGTGCGCAATGTTACGTTTTGTACCCGGCAACTCCGGCGTTAAGCAGGTCCCTTTGCGTGGATCGGAAGTATACAACAACCTGCCGCCCGGCGAGAATAAGTTTCAATTTACCTGCTTTACTTCCGGAGAAAGCTCAATAGTTAAAAAAGTGGTACAAACCACAATGAACACGGTCGCAACAGCATTTGATATAGTAGTTATTGATCCGTTAGTGAGTACTGGTAAGTTGTTGTACTCTTTCCTGCCTGGTGGTTCTACGCCGAGCGAAGTTTTCTGGAGCGGCGATCCCACCCCGACGCTGACAGCGCTTCTTGACGGCACATACGTGCCGCCTTGGCCGATCCCCAAGGACCTGTTGCATACGGCTACTGCGACGATTGCGGTGAATTCTCCAGCCGAATCTAAGCCCGTCACTCCCACCCTGTTTTTCTCGGCTGACCCAATGATTGTTACGCCCACCCGGTCTTCTATCTTATCCTGGAAATCTACAAGCACAACTGTCTGTAGCGCCTCGGGGGGGTGGAGTGGCGTTAAAGACATTTCTGGGTCCGAAGCGGTTACACCATCAACCACTACTACCTACACTATAACCTGCGAGGGGGCCGGTGGTGTTATTGAAAGATCTGCTAAGGTTACGGTTGTCACGCCCGGCACTCCTCAAGTAGATATTAAGGGGCAGTAGGCGGTATGCTCATTGTTTTTACCGGCAACGGCAAGGGCAAAACCACCGCTTCCTTGGGTCAGGCGGTTCGTGCTGTTGGTCGCGGGAGAAACGTTTTAATGATTCAGTTTATTAAAGGACCTTGGAAATCAGGAGAAGATTTTATAAATATTGTAAATAAAGAAACCGGCAAGGGCAGTTTCGAGCTTAAAAAAATGGGTTTGGGCTTTGTGGGTATTTTGGGTGACAAGTTGCCAAAAGAGGAGCACGCTAAAGCCGCGCGTAAGGCGCTAAATTATTTTCGAAAGGAACTACCCAAAAGAGACGTGCTCATTCTTGATGAAGTAAATGTTGCTGTATTCTTAAGGTTGCTCACAGCGGAGGATGTGTTGGAAACCGTAAAAGATTTACCGCCAGAGAAGATTGTGCTTTTTACGGGAAGAGGCGCACCGGATTCTTTTGTTGAAAGAGCCGATTTAGTAACGGAGATGAAGGAAATCAAACACCCCTTCAATAAAAAAGAATTCGCCAAGATCGTCGTAGAGTTTTAGTCAGGCGTCTCTAAATCAACAAAACCTTTTCCCACCAACGTTTTACTCTCGCCCGGTGGCGCCACCCTCCCTATTGCCTGACGGAACCAGAATAATCCGCCTCCAGCG
>Ga0209542_10011776_pt1 | contig 15450 bp, 10 predicted proteins | sample RifCSPhighO2_01_FD_184028 | JGI IMG/M metagenome (GOLD analysis project Ga0209542, IMG submission 184028) | Soil microbial communities from Rifle, Colorado - Rifle CSP2_plank highO2_0.1 (SPAdes) (version 2) | ecosystem: Environmental > Terrestrial > Deep subsurface > Rock core/Sediment ... | reverse complement strand
GGAACCCGAAACCTCGGTTGTGGCGACTTCCTGCATCGCAGTCGCTCCTGGTGTACTACGGACTGAAGAACGACGGGTGCGAGGCGATCGCGGCGCGTCTGACAGGACGCCGGTTCCGCATCCCGGTCGGGATTAGCGTCGCGAAGACCAACAGCCCGGCGACCGTGGAGACGGCGGCCGGAATCGCGGATTACGTGAAGGCGTTCCGGACCGTCCATGACGTCGCGGGGTACGTCACCGTCAACATCAGCTGTCCGAACGCGTTCGGCGGCGAGCCATTCACGGACCCAGGGAAGCTGGATCTCCTGCTCGCGGCAATTGATCGTCTCGCCCCGACGAAACCGGTTTTCCTGAAGCTCCCGGCCGATCTCGCGCCGGGCGAGCTCGATGCGCTGCTCGACGTGTCAACCAGCCATCGCGTGGACGGCTACATCTGCTCCAATTTGACCAAACGACGCGAGAATCCGCGCGTCATCGAACGCGATGTTCCGACCAAGGGCGGTTTGAGCGGCAAACCCACGGAACTCCTGGCGAACGCCCTCATCAGCCACTGTTATCGGCGTCTCCACGGTCGCGCGGTCATAGTCGGCTGCGGCGGCGTGTTCACGGCCGAAGACGCGTACGAAAAAATACGTCTGGGAGCGTCGCTCATCCAGATGATCACGGGAATGATCTACCGCGGGCCGCAGGTGGTGAGCGAAATCAACCAAGGACTCGTCCGATTGTTGAAACGAGACGGGTATACGAACGTCTCGCAGGCCGTGGGTGCGGCGCATCGCTGAATGACCCGTCATCCCGACCGAGGTCGCCGCACTCCTCACACGTGTCATCCCGAGTGAGGTGCGTTCGACGCACCGAATCGAGGGACCCCTTTTCCTTACGAGATGCGAGGCATCCAATGCCTGGATATTTTTTACGATAAAGGGGTCCCTCCACTCCGCCCCGTCGGACGGGGCTACGGTCGGGATGACACTTTAAGGATTGCTTCTCTCACGGTTCCCGCTTCGATGATAGTGAGGCCGTCCACCGGTCGCGTCTTCGAACCGCGGGGCAGGATAATGGTCGTAAACCCGTGACGCGCGGCTTCTTTCGTCCTCAACTCGGGGAAGGGGATGGGGCGGATCTCGCCGCCGAGCCCGACTTCGCCGGCTGCGACCGTTTTCGCGTCCACGGGCATGTCGCTCACCGCTGACGCGATTGCGAGACAGAGGGCGAGGTCGGTGGCGGGTTCTTTCGCGTCCAGACCTCCGGCCGCGTTCGCATACACGTCTTTGTCTAAAATCTTGAGTCCCGCTCGTCTCGCGAGCACGGCGATCAAAAGTCCGAGCCTACTCGTATCAATGCCGGTCGCGCGTCTCACCGGCGTGCCGTACCCGGCGTGACTCACGAGCGCCTGGAGTTCGATCAGGATCGGGCGGTGTCCCTCCATGAGACAGGTCACGACCGAGCCCGCCACGTGCGCGGGCCTGTCTCGCAGGAGTTCGGCCGAAGGATCGTCCACGGACGTGAGTCCTTTCTCCGTCATCGAGAGCACCGCGACCTCGTCGGTCGGTCCGAAGCGATGCTTTTGCGCGCGAAGCAGTCGAAAGCGTCCGGACGTGTCGCCTTCGAGCATGAGCACGGTGTCCACGAGATGCTCGAGGAGTCTCGGACCGGCCAAGTCGCCTTCTTTCGTGACCTGACCCGCGAGCACGACCGGGACGTTCGCGGCTTTCGCGGCTTCCGTGATCGTAGCGGCGCTCGCTTTCACCTGCGTCACGTTCCCCGCCTCTCCGGTCACGTCCGCGAGCCGCATGGCCTGGATGGAGTCTACTATCGTGAGGTCCGGCTTCTCGTCCCGCACCGTAGCCGCGACCACGGACGCGTCCGTCGCGTCCAGGAACGTCAGCGTCTCGGGAATCGTCGCGGTCATCCGACGAAGCCGGAGCGCGACCTGTGAGGGCGATTCTTCGCCGGTTACGTACAGGACGCGCGATTTCGTCTCCGCGAGCGCGATGGCGCACTGCGCGAGGAGCGTGGACTTCCCGATGCCCGGTTCGCCGCCGAGCAAGGTCACGCTCCCGGGCACGAAGCCTCCGGCGAGCACGCGGTCCAGATCCGCGTGGCCGCTCGAGCGTCGCACCGCTGCGGTCTCGGACGTGACAGACGAGAACGGCCGGACCTTGCCCGGCTTCGCGTCCGCAGTCCGCGACGGCCGCGCATCTTCGTCACCGCCGCCCGCCTCCACGACCGTGCTCCACTTCCCGCAGTCGGTGCATCGTCCGGTCCAGCGGAGAAACTGCGCGCCACAGGCCGTGCAGTGGTAGAGCTGCTTCGATTTCGACATGCGGACCATCTTTCCACGTCTTGACCCGGGCATCAAATCATCTCACTCTATTTCTTGAACCAATTCTCGAGCGCAAACATCAGATTGAGAGTAATTGGGAATCCATGATTCCTCGCCTTGTCCTTGAAAAAGAACCAATCTTTTGTTGGATGTTCAGCGCAGAGCTCAATGGGTACGGCAGACGGATATTTCAGCCGACAATTATTCCCGTTTTTAATCGTCATTTCATGATCTTTCACAAAGACTTCCCAGCCGCTGCCCTTCGGTGCATTGTCCATGATGCTCACGTCCGCGATGATTTTTTCTGGCGCGTGGTTCTTATCGATTCCATTCCGCGCAAAACATGTGTCCGCGTACCCGATCATATAGAGTTTTTGTTTGGTCACTTCTTGACCCCACGCGAGGGAGTTACACCCTGCTCCGCTGTGGCCCATCACCGACTCGGAGGCGATCTCAATCCCTTGCGTGGCCGGATTCGCTTTGAGCGTATTCCTGACGGCAGAACGGAGCTCGTCGAAATTGAATCCTTGGAAAAGCGTTTCGCTTGATCCCTTCGAGAAGGGGACCACCATGATGATGGGGTAATGGTCCGGCAGTTTCGACGCCGGTCCGTCATGGTTTAACACGAGCTTGAAGCTCGTGACTGCTCCGTTTTGTGCGACGAGCCCATTCTTTCCCGGATTATCACCGGTATTTCCATGGAAGAAATAAATGAACGGATAGGCCCCCGGGCAATCAATGGCGCCCGGTGAGATCAGGATATTCCCCCATTGGGGCTTCCATGTGTTCGGTGGTGCGGCCTGTGGTTGGAACGGGAACGGAATCATGAGCGTTCTCTTCCCCTTCGTGTCGCATCCCGGTGAATTCACCCCCGTGGGTGCAGCCCCTCCGCTCGGCACTACCACCTGCGGTCCCGGGGCCGCCTGCTCCTCGATCGTCGGTGCCGGGTATTCAATTCCCACGGAAGCGATATTGAGACTTTCGAGTTTTATGGTCGAGGGATTCACCGTTCGCAGAATGAGATGTGCACCGAGGACGAGGAGCAGACCGACCACTGCATCGGTCATGATGCGTTTGCCCGACTGGATCTGTGTGATGGCGGTGCCCAAGAGGTAGAGGAATGCGCCGAACGTGAACATGATGCTGGCAATAACGGTGGAAACAGAAATGAGATAGATGTACGCCGTGGAAATGTATTGCGCGAGCAGAGCGCCTGTATCAGAGCCGAACGTGAGTCCGGGGATCTTGACGTTTAAGTCCGGGATGATGGGTGCATTCGGCATTGGCGGTAAGCCGGTCCCAAACGGTTGTGTCGTTGTCGATACAGGTGGTTTCGGTGGAGGTGGTGCGACGACTTGCTCAACCGTACTCGTGCTCTTTTCGGCAGCCGCTTCAATGCTTTCTTCCGTCCGCGATTCTCCACCAGTACTCGGTTGAAGAATTCCCTCAAAGACACGGATCACCTCGTCTTGGGTCGCGAGTTTGTACAGGTTTTTTTTCCTAATCACCCCCTTGGTGACATTCTTCTCAAGTTCAAGATCGCGTTTGCAGCTATACGAATCATTGTCGCCGCACAAACAGTTTTGCTCGATGATGCTGGCGAGGATCTCGCCCTTCTCGGGGGCGCCGGCATACGTACTGACGCCGATGCAGTAGGCGAATTTATACACGCTGTCATTGAACGGCAGGCACTTATTGACAAACGAGAGATGCGCTGTGAGGAAATCCGAAGCATTCTTAAAAATGCGACTGCACTGAACGGACGGAAACGGGGATCCTCCGAATTGTGCGTAGGAAGGTTGGGGGTAGCAACCTTCTCCGCACTGAACGCCCGCGGGCCCTGCCGCACAGCCGGCTTTGCACGCCGCGCTGTACTTGTTGAAATCCACCTGTTCACACGTTGTTTTTGTGTTACGGCATTTGGACGGCCACTCTTCTGCCGGTTTCCCTTTATATTGCTTGCTAAGTGCGGCATCTTTCGCACAGTTCTTTTTGATGAGAGGTTGCGGGAAGGCTTGGTGTGCACATGTCGTCGCGCCCTTCTTTTGTGGGCAACCGATACCTCCGTAGTTGTAATACTTGATGTAATCAGCTTTCCCACACTTCGTCGGGTCGCCGAATAAATTCGCAATGATGCAGGAATTCCAAGATTCCGTCAGCATGTTGGCGATGATCACGCCTGCAGGGATTCCGGTTCTCGACTGCTCCTCAAGGTATTTTTTAAGTACCTCCGGAGTGAGTCCTTTGATCCCATATTTGCCCTTTCCTCGTGTTGGGCAGTTCACCGGGATATTTAAATTCGTGGCGCACCTGTTGCCACCGGCGGCTTGTGGAGCTCTGATCACCTCCCCTTGTTCGTTTGTTTTTTCGTCGCTCATTTGCCGCGTACAGGCGTTGCCGGGCAGGACGCCCACTTCTGCGAGTGTGCCGGGGGCATTCCTGTTCCCGGCCATGTAATCCAGGGGGATCGGTTCCACGGGCGTGACGGTGAGCGCGTTGAGGCTTACCGTTGCCGGGTTGATCGTCGAAAGAATGAGGTACGCGCCCAGCACAAGGAGCATACCCACGACGGCGTCCGTCATGATCTGTTTTCCGGACCGAATGGATTCGATCGCCGTGCCGATGAGGTAGAGGAATGCCCCGTAGATGAACATCACGGTCGCGGCAACGGCCACGATGGAAAGCAGATACCGATTCGCGCCCGCGACGTATTCCCCGAACATCAAACCGGCGTCTCCGGTGAACGTAAGCCCGGGGATTGCGACGTTCAGGGTTGGGATGGCCTCTTTCTCCGGCCGGACGCGCTCAACTGTCGTCGCGCCTTGTCGGACTCGCGGTTCGCCTTGCGGCGCGGCGTACGTGAACATGCTCGTCGGCGGTTTCTGGCACACGCCTCCGTCGGACACGCTCCGGCACTTCGATTCGTTCAGCTGGTCCTTCTCACACGTCCATCCCTCCGGCAGTTTCGCCGCGGCGACCATGGTCGCGCAGTCAGCGACGCTGAACTTATCTTTGTCCGGATCGCCCGTGAGACAGGCGATGGAGGTCGGATCCGGCGGGCCCTTGCAGGAACAGCAGACAGAAGCGGCAGACGCGACTGTCGGCGCGAGAGAAACCATCACAAGCCACACGATGACCAAGGATCGGTTCATGTCATTACTTCGATTTGGCGGTGCAGTGATATTTGGCATCGAAGCGCTTATACGACTTGAGGACATACCGGAGGTGGTCCTGCGACCAGATTGTGAAACATTTCTTCCCTCCATCCCCAGTGCAGATGCCGTTAATCTGACCGCCTTTCGATATCTCATACCCTTTGGTCTTCTTGAGCCCTTCCGGATCTGCCGCTTCGCAATGCTGCAACGACCCCGGACACCCGCCGCCGCCGTTGCCGACTGCGGCAAATGGGACGCAGGCCTGCGTGACGACGTCGTTGAATCCCATATCCGTGGCTTGCGCCAAGGTGAGCTTCTGTGCTTTGCATCCGTTCGCCGTCCTCCACCGCGTGATGTTCGCGGATCCGATGCCGGCGCCGATGATGGAGTCCACGGTCGACTTGGCGTAATGCGCCGCAAGGTACCCGGCCACGATGCCGTTGGAAAGGAGAATGTCCGCCTTTGCCTTCAGCCGCAGGTAGAGGGGGAGACCCGACGATTTCGGCAGATCCTGTCCGAGCGGCGGCCAGATGTCCGGGAATTGTTTCCGGAGCTTCTTGTCGTAGTTGCCGCCGTCCCCGAGGTAGTCCCCGCCACCGCTGCACGGCCCCCAGAACTTCGAGTTTTCGACTGGATTCCTCGGGTAGCCGTTCCAGGTGAAACGGAGTCCGCTCTCGTGTTCGCAGAAGGCGAGGACGGCGCAGGGGTCCCCGCCGGCAAGCTTCGCTCCTTCGGCGATGTCGTCGCTTTTCGATTTTTGCGCCGGCCCCCCTACCTCCGCGGGAGCGAAAGGGTGCGCGTCTTCCGCGGCGCCGACGAGAGTGATGTTCAATGCCTCCAACGACACGAGTGCAGGGTTGACCGTTCTAAGAATGAGGGTGGCGCCCATCACGAGCAGCAATCCCACGACCGCATCGATCATGTAGGCGCGACCTTTGTTGATTTGCGGGACGGCGGAACCAAGGAGGAATTGGAATGCGCCGAACACGAACATGACGGTCGCCGCGATCGCGGCGATCGAGATGGCGTAGCGGTACAACGCGGCGATGTACTCGCCGAAGAGGGAAGATGCCGCCGACCCGCCCGTGAACGTGAGGCCTGGGATGGGGACGTTCAGAGTCGGGATGATGTCGGGGATCGGCGCCGCTTGTTTCGAGGCGTCTTTTTTAACCGCCTCTCCAGGCGCTTCCGCGTACGTGTAGGCGCTCGTCGGCGCCTTCGGGCACACGCCGCCGTCAGACACCGTTTTGCACTTCTGTTCCGTGAGCGGGGTCGTGTCGCACGTCCATCCGGCCGGCAACTTCGTCTTCGTCGCGACCGCGGTGCAGTCATCCGCGCTCGATCCAAGCGCCTTCGCGTCGGCCGTGAGGCAGGTCACCGCCGCCGGGTCCGGCGGACCTTTGCACGAGCAGCAGATGTCGGCGGCCTGTGTCGCCGTCGGCACGAGCGCGATCGCGAGAATCCAGAGGCCTCGTTTCATGCTGGTTACGGCGTGAGACGCCGCCGGATGATCGCGGCGAGCATCTCCCGGTCCACGTATCCGGAGATCGGTTCGCCGTCCACGAAGAGGAGCGGAACCGAGGTGATGGCGAGCGATCGCGCTTCCTCCAGGTCTTTCATGAGACGGAAGGGGATCGCCGGATCGCGCAGACAGATGAGGAATTTTTCCGAATCGAGGTCGATATCTTTCGCGAACGCAAGGAACTCCGTATCGGACAGGTCCGTTGACCGGAAGAAGAGCGCATTGTGCATTTCGCGGAATTTGCCCTGTACGGCGGCGCATGCGGCGACCGAGGCTGCGGCGAGCGACCGCGGGTGCTGGTTTGTGAGCGGGTAATCGCGCCACACCACGCGGACGTCGCTCCCGCTCCCCGTCAATCGGAGCGCCTCTTCGATGGCCTGGGCCTGGTCGCGGCAGTACTCGCACTGGAAGTCCCCGTACACGATGATGGTAACGGCAGAGGACGCATTGCCCGAGAGGAGCGGATCGGTCGGTCGGATCACTGGCGGGCGCGGCGGCCCTTTGGAGACCACGTCTTCGGGGTTCAAGAGTTCTTTCGGGAGGATGGATTTTGGTATTGGGAGTCCGGTTCGGAATCGCGTGGTCGCGTCGTTCCACACGTCCGTAAAGTAGACGAACGACACTCCCACGAAGGTGAGGGTGAGGACGATGAGGAGCGCGAGGCGCTGGCGGTTCATGGATTACGGAAGGTTGAAGTCGTAGAGCTTGCCCGTGAGCGCATCCGTGAATATCACGTGTGCCTGATCTTCCGTCAGGACCGGATTCCGAACGCTCAAATCCCCCGCGGGCGTTCCGAGGTTCGTTTTCGCGCCGGTCGAGAGGTCGATCTGCATGAAAGAGTCGGGGATGTTCGTGAACAGATCCGGTTGGAGCCCGGCCCCGGTGGGAAGCGACGAGGGGACGGCGCAGATTACGGTCTCGTCCGTGGACCAGACGCACTTGTTTGCGAACGTCTGGACGTCGAGCTTCGTGCGGTTCTGGTTTATGGAATCCGGATCGCCGCCCGAGATCCAGAGTTCCGGGCGATAGTCGGACGCCGCGTTCCACACGCTATAGAGGAGTTTTTTCCCAGAGGGCGACCAGAGGGGCGTGAACCCGCGTCCCTCCACCTGGAGGCCGCGGAAGTTCTCATGGTTCTTGCCGACCAGGAGGATCTCCTGGCGGTCAAACCCTTTCGGTTCGCCGACCGTGGCGTAGGCGATGATTTGATTGTTCGGCGTCCAGTTCGGAAATGTCTTGTCCGCGTTGTTGCCCAGGAGTTCGATGGCCTGGGAATTGCCGCCGTTCGGGTTAGACACGATGAGGTAGCGCGAGGCGGGGGTGAGCGCATTGCTCTTCGCCACCACCTGCGCGTCATCCGGCGCGAAGTTAAAGTCTTCCCAATGCTTCGGGAGCGTGGTCTGCGTCTGCGTGCGGAAGTCGTAGTGGATGTTTGATCCGTCGGGGAACGTCATGATGGCCTGGTCCGAACTCTTGCCCCAGTCCACTCTGTCCAGGTTCGGGAAGGACGCGTCCGAGAGCGCCGTCGTCGATCCGTCCGGCTTCACGCGGTAGAATTTCCCGTCATCCGGGTTGTAGAAGCGCGCGCCCGTCTTGTCCGCGCTCGGGCTTACCCCTTGTGTGACGCCGTCTCGTAGCAGAACGGTCTGTGGAGGGGGGAGCGCGACGGCAGGCGCGCCCGGGACGCCCGCAGCAGGCGGGAGGACGCCCGGGACGCCCGGCACGGTCGGGACGCCCGGGACGGCAGGGCCGGCTCCGGGGAGCTCGCCAGGCGTAACAACCGGGACTTCAACAGGACCGGGAGGAGCGACTTTCGGCTTGAAGAACAGGATGTAAATGACGATCGCGACCACGATCGTGAAGAGTATGAAAAAAACCACGAACAGGATCCGCTTCAGGCGTTCGGACATATGGCCCAATGATACACCGAAATCGTTGTGTGGTCTCCCTAGAAGAGACCTTTCAACAGGTAGTTGAACGCCGACGTAAAGGTTTCCCAAAGGTTCCCCGGGGTGAACGCCGCGGCGACAAGGGCAAAGGGAGCGATGAAGGACAGGCAGGACGCGAAGAGAAGGCAGCAGAGGATGCCGTTCAAGCACCCCGTCCGCACGTCTTCCGGGAGTCCCGCTTCGGGGATGAAACGGACGTGGAAGATGTGATTGATCGTCTGGAGGTTCGATTGGAGGACGAGCGTGATGAGCGGCACGATTTTGATGGACGCTATGCCCTGCACGCCGCCCACCACGCGCCAGAGTTGCTTCAGGTACTGTTCCGCCTTGCGGATTTTTTGCTGGACCGACTGCTGCCCCTGGACCGCGAGTTCTTGCGCCTGTACCTGTCGCGCTTGCTGTTGCTGTGCCGCGAACTGCGCGGCCTCTTCCGGTCCCGGGGCAGGCGGACGGACTCGTTCGGCTTCCGGCGCTTCCTCTGGCGCTTCTTCCTGGGGCGCTTCCTCCACCCCCTCCGGGTGCGTGAAGGCTTCCATGGTCCGCATCATCTGTTGCTGTCGTGCCCGTTCATGCATCTCCTCCGTCTCCTCCGGCTGGGTGTACGAGCGTGTGGGGAGCTCGAGGAGAACAGGGCCCTCGGGAGGGGTCGCCGCACGTTCAGCCTGACGGTCACGGCCTTGTCCGGCTCCAAAAGCCGCCGCCGTCGTGAGACTTGGGGGCAGCGGTCGAGGCTTCGGTCCGGCTCCATTCGCCATGCGGGCAGTTTAGCACGCGCTTTAGGTGTCATCCCGAGTGAAGGCCTTTCTCTCCGTGTCATTCCGACCGCAGTGAGGCCGTCCGACGGCCGAACGTAGCGGAGGAACCCCTTTCGTTATCGAGCGTTATCTTTTCGAAAGCGGTTCCTCCGCTCGGCGCGTCGAACGCGCCTCGGTCGGAATGACGTGTAAAAAAATTATACGGCGACGAGGCCTTTCTTCGTCGCTTTTAAAATGATCTTTTTCTTCCCGGGTTTGGTCGAAAGCAGCCGCCCCACGAAGTCCGTCACTTCACGGTCAACGAGACGGCGCGCGGCGCGGGCACCTTCTTTTTCCGGCAGAGGTCGCGTCAGAAGCCAGGTCACCACGTCGTCGCCGGCCGAGCACGCCACGCGCTGTGCGTCTTCCACGCGTTTCAGCGCCGCTTGGAGTTCGCGTTTCACGATCTCGCGCATGTGTTCTTCTTTCAGCGGCTTGAAGACCACGATGTGGTCCAGACGGTTTAGGAGTTCGGTCCGGAACCGGTCTTCGATCTCGCTTTTCACGAAGCGTTCAAAAGCGTCTCCTCGAGACAGGTCATCTCCATCAAACCCGAGGGACTTTTTCGAGACCGCATCAGCGCCGACGTTTGACGTGAGAATGATGTACGCCTGGCGGAAGCTCACGTGCCGGCCGGTCGCGTCCGTCACCCGGCCGTCCTCGAGGAGCTGGAGCAGGATGTGCTGGACTTCCGGATGCGCTTTCTCTATCTCATCGAAACAGACCACGGAGTGCGGGCGTTTCCGGATCTGGTCCGTGAAGCGGTTGCTCTCGCGGTATCCCACGTACCCGGCAGGGGAGCCCAGGAGCTTGGAGGCCGAGTGGCCCTCGCCGAACTCACTCATGTCGAGCTTCAGGAGCGCGTCATCGCGTCCAAAAAGCTCGCGCGCGAGCGTCCGCGCCATCTCCGTTTTCCCGGTGCCGGACGGTCCGGCAAACAGCATGGTCACTTTTGGCCGTCGCTCGTCGTTCAGTCCAAGTCGTGCCTTACGGACTGCGTCTGCGACAAGTCTGACCGCGGCATCCTGACCAACAATGTGAGCCGCGAGTCTGGTCTCAATGTCCGCCATGCGTTCGCGTTCGGTCGCGAGGATCGTCTCAAGCGGCACGTTCGCGATCCTGGCGACCACCATAGCCACATCTTCCATGCGTACGCGCATGGGGGTTGCGTCGCGCTTCTTCGTGAGATTGGACGAGAGTGATGCGAATTCATGTTGCAACGTCGCTTCTTCCTTTTTCAACCGCGTCGCGTCATCCATGCGTTGTTCGGCGACGGCCGTGTCTTTCGCTTCGCCTGCCGCCACGGCTGCGGCCTCCAGGGTCCGCAATCGCTCCATGGCCTCGTGGTTCCGGCGCGCGGCGACGACCGAGGCGGCCGATTCGTCCATGAGGTCAATGGCCTTGTCCGGGAACATGCGGTCCGTGAGGTAGCGTTCGGCGAGCGAGACCGCGGCGTCGAGCGCCGCGTCGTCGTAGAGGACGCCGTGGTACGTCGCGTAGCGTTCGCGAACGCCCTCGAGCATTCCGCGGGTCGCGTCCGCTGACGGTTCTTCAACCGTCACCGGCTGGAAGCGCCGCTCGAGCGCCGCATCCGGTTCGATGTATTTCTTGTACTCATTCCAGGTGGTCGCGCCGATGCACCTGATTTCGCCGCGCGCGAGCGCGGGTTTCATGATGTTCGCCGCGTCGAGTGACCCGCTCGTTGATCCCGCGCCCACGATGTTGTGTACTTCGTCGATGAAGAGAATGATGTTGGGGTCCGCCTTCACCTCGTCCACGAGTTGTTTCAGGCGCGCTTCGAATTCGCCGCGGTACATGGTCCCGGCAACGGTCAGCGCCAGGTCAACGGAGAGGAGACGCTTGCTGTGGAGCGCGTCCGGAACGTCGCCGGCCGCGAGGCGCTTCGCGAGACCTTCCACGATCGCTGTTTTGCCCACGCCGGGGTCACCCAGGAGAATGGGGTTGTTCTTCGTCCTCCGGCACAGGATCTCGATCACGCGGTCGAGCTCGCGTTCCCGGCCGATCACGGGGTCGAGCGCATCCGCGGTTTTCGGCAGCGTGAGCTCGCGCGCGAACGCCTCCAGCGCCGACGCCATGCGTCCGCGGCCCATGGGGGTGGTCTTCGGGGCCGAGGGCGTTTCAGGTTCGCCATCGAGCCCCGCGTTCGGGACCGCGAGGTCCGGAAACTTCGACGTGGATGTGAGAATCTGTGAAATTTGTTCTTTCAACTGGTCGAGCGAGGCGCCGGCATTCGCGATGAACGCGCGCACGTCCGGCAGTTCAACGGCGAGGAGCGCGCCCACCAGGTGTTCCGTCCCCACGTACTTATGGTCGTGGAGGTGGGCCATCAGGATGCAGCGCTCGAGCACGCGCTTCACGGCAACGGACAGGTCCGGCGTGGCCGTGGACCCTCTCTGCGTCGGGTCCGGCGTCCCTTTGAACGCTTTCTCCGCCGCCTCGAGCGTGATGCCCGCTTTCATCAGAATCTCGGCGCCGATCGACCCCTTCTCGTGCAAGAGACCGACGATGAGATCACCCGGTTCCACGAGCTGGCGTCCCGAATGCACGGAAAATCCGAGCGCTTTCTGGAGCGCTTCCTTCAGATGAGTCGTGAAGCGTGCAAGGAAGTCGGGCTCGAACATACGGAAAGTGCTTAAGTGCTTGAGTGCATGGACCTCGTGCACTTACGCACTCAAGCACTTTTTTAGAACTTGACCGCCACGTTCTGTTTCGCCGCTTCTTCCGCTTCGAAGAATTCGCGTTTCGCGAATCCGAGCGAGTTCGCGATCATGTTCGTGGGGAACACCTGGATCTTCGTGTTAAAGTCGCGCACATTGCCATTGTAGAACCGGCGCGCGGCCTGGATTTTCTCCTCGAGGTCCGTCAGCGTCTTCTGGAGATCGAGGAAGTTCACGTTCGCTTTCAGGTCCGGGTAATTCTCGGAAACGGCGAACAGGCTCTTCAGGGTGTCCGTCAGCATGTTTTCCGCGACGGCTTTGTCGTGCGGGTTCTTCGCTCCCATGGCCGCAGCTCGCGCATTTGTGACTTTTTCAAACACACCGGTTTCGTGCGATGCATACCCCTTCACCGTTGCGACGAGGTTCGGGATCAGGTCGTATCGGCGCTTGGTCTGCACGTCGATATCGGACCACGCTTCGTCCGTCTTATTCTTGAGTGAAATGAGGCCGTTATACGTGGCGATGAGCCAGAGGGCGATCACGACGGCGACGGCGATGAGGATCCAGGTGATTGACATACGATTTTTGGCGTTATTTTAGAGACGCCATTACACTGATAGCCTACGTTTTACCCGCTATGCCGTCAATGAACCCCGCCCTCGCCAAGGCGTTCAAAGCCTATGATATCCGCGGACTCGCGCCCGGGGAGCTGGATACGGCGTTTGCCCGTCGCCTGGGGGAAACGCTTGTCGCGGAGTTCAAACCCACGCGCGTCTTGGTCGGGCGGGACATGCGGACCACGTCGCCCGAGCTTGAAGCGGCGCTTGTGGACGGTCTCACGAGTCAGGGCGTCAACGTCACGCGCATCGGGCTTTGCTCGACCCCGATGTTCAACGTGTCGGTCGGTCTTGGTGCGGGTACATACGACCTCGGCGTCATGGTCACGGCGTCGCATAATCCGGGGGAGTACAACGGGTTCAAAATCGTGAAAGGGGACCTCATGCCCATCGGTCAGGGGAGCGGGATGGAGGCGATTCGAGATCGGTTCTTGTCTGACGCAACCCTTCGGCTACGCTCAGGGCAGGCTCCTGGAACGGTCGCGGATGACGCGAATGCGTTGAAAAATTATCTCGACAAAATTTTCTCGCTCGTGGACGTGTCGCGCATCCCTCCCATGAAGATCGCCGTGGACGCGGGGAACGGTATGAACGGGCTCATCATGCCGGAACTCACCAAGCGGCTGCCGCAGTGCACGTTCTTCGCGCTCTACTGGGATCCGGACGGCGCGTTCCCGCACCACGAGGCGAATCCGCTCAAGTCCGAGACGCTGGAAGACCTGCGCCGTCTCGTCGGTTCGACCCAGTCACACGTCGGCGCCGCCTTCGACGGCGACGGGGACCGCGTCGGTTTCACGGACGAGCTCGGTGAACCCATTCCCGGCGACCTCATGACCGCGCTCCTCGCCGAGTCGCTGCTCGCGTCGGCGCCGGGGGCGAAGATTCTCTACGACCTGCGCTCGTCGTGGGCTACGAAGGAAGCGATCGAGTCTGCCGGCGGCGTCCCGGTCATGTCTCGCGTAGGTCACGCGTTCATCAAACGGCGCATGCGAGAGGAAGGCGGGCTCTTCGCCGGAGAACTTTCGATGCATTACTACTTCCGAGACCTGTGGAACGTGGAATCGGGCGATCTCTGTCTCCTGCTCCTCCTCCGTCTACTCGCACAGACGGGCAAACCGCTGTCGCGCATGTGGAAGCCGCTCAAGACGTACGCGAAGACGGAAGAAATCAACTCTGACGTCGCAGACCCCGCCGGTGGCCCCAGCGGGGCAGGCAAAGATGCGGTCCTGCGTCGCATTGACGAGAAATATCGCGCATCCGCGTCCTCCGTGTCGGACATGGACGGACTCCGCATGGAATTCGGCCACGACTGGTGGTTCTCGGTCCGCGCGTCGAACACCGAGCCACTGCTGCGGCTCATCGTGGAAGCGGTGGATGAAAAAATCATGGCGGCGAAGAGGGATGAGTTATTGAAACTCATACGGGGTTCGTAGTCCGTGGTCCGTAGTCCACGAACTACGGACTACGGACCACGAACCACAAACATGTTAGGAATTTTCGATTCAGGTATCGGCGGCTTAACCGTGGTGAAGGAGCTCCTGCGGCGCCACCCGCAGGCATCCTTTTTGTACTTGGGCGACACGGCGCGCACGCCGTACGGCAACAAGTCGAAAGAGACGATCGAGCGTTATGCCGTCGAGGACGCACGCTTTCTCGTCTCACAGGGCGCGGATGCGCTCGTCGTCGCTTGCAACTCAATGTCTGCCTACGCCATGGACGCGCTTCGGGCCGCGTTCCCGCGTCTCCGCATCTACGAAGTCATCACTCCGGCCGTCGAAGTCGCGGCGAAGACGTCGAAAGGCCGCGTCGGGGTCATTGGCACGCGCGCGACCGTGGGGTCGGATTTGTATGCGACGCGACTGCGGTCTGCGCGACCGGACCTGGATGTCACGAGCGTCGCGTGCCCGCTTTTCGTCCCGCTGGTCGAGGAGGGGATGCTGGATGCGCGTGAGACGAAGATGATCGCGCGGCGGTACCTGGCGCCGCTCGTCCAGAAGCAGGTGGACACGCTCATTCTCGGATGCACGCACTACCCGTTGCTCGCAGGCGTGATCCAGGCGCGCGTAGGCCGCCGCGTACGTCTCATTGACTCTCCATCCGCCGTGATGGACGCGATCGAACGCGACGACCCGGGCCAGCTGTCTTCCGGAGCACAGCGCTACTTTTTTACTGACGACAATGCACGCACGCGTGAGATCGCGGAGAAGTGGCTTGGTCGGACGATCTCGACATAATTTCTCTTTTAGATAAGCCCTGCTACCCTTTCCCCCATGCCCCCTCCCTTCCACTCGCTCGAGAATCCCTTCGAGCCACCAAAGAAGCGCCTCCAAGACGACGCCGAGCTTATCGGCAAGTTTCTTGGTCGTGCAGCGGAAGAAGAAATGCGCAAGATCATGGCAAAGGAGAAAC
>Ga0209542_10011774_pt1 | contig 15453 bp, 10 predicted proteins | sample RifCSPhighO2_01_FD_184028 | JGI IMG/M metagenome (GOLD analysis project Ga0209542, IMG submission 184028) | Soil microbial communities from Rifle, Colorado - Rifle CSP2_plank highO2_0.1 (SPAdes) (version 2) | ecosystem: Environmental > Terrestrial > Deep subsurface > Rock core/Sediment ... | reverse complement strand
CAGCAAATAATGGACAGGCTAGAACTTTTGTATCGGGTGCCTCACCAACCCTTGATACCACAGGTTTTGCAAGGTATCAAGCGCGAGTGACCGGTAGCGATTATGAAGTAAATGTACGTCTGGAAGCAGAATCAAATAGAGCATTTGTGTCTAACGATGGCGGCCCTGCTGCCGATAATTGGTATGAAGTATTTAGTAGTGCTCCAGACGTTATTACACACTAAAAATTGTTATCTTTTAAGAATATATATCAATCCTATACTTTAAGAATGATAAAAAGGGAGATGAAAGTCTCCCTTTTGTTATACTATTCTTATGAATATATTCGTCTTACTTTCAATACTCTTCCTATACATCTCAAGTCTCAGCAATACCATATTCGGCGGAGACGCAGGAGACCTCGTATCGGCAATACTCACCAAAGGATTTCCTCATCCTCCTGGATACCCGCTCTATACGATGCTGGGGATCATAGCAAACATACTTCCTTTGTCATTATCTCCCGCAGGAAAAATCACGCTTATCTCGCTTTTTTCCACTTTTTTCTCGCTTATTATTTTTGTACAAATTATTAGAGAAATCGCCGCACCTAAATATATTCATACAGTCATTCTATCAGCAGTAACTTACTTCATCGGTTTTAATTATCTAATATGGCTCTACAGTATAATCCCTGAAGTATTTCCGCTCAATACTGCCATCACCCTCTCCTTATTTTACTCGGCGATCAAATGGCACAAAGCACAAAAGATCAAATTTTTGTACCTTATGTCTTTTCTTATTGGTCTCGGGATCACTCATCACCATACATTTGTATTAGTCATTCCATCAGTCATCTATCTTATATACATCAAGAGAAAAAAACTGCGTATCATGGGAAAAGAAAAAGCATTTATCGCTCTCTCTTTTTTGACAGGAACACTTCCTCTTATATATCTTTTGTACCACCGATCAGAAGTCGTATGGGACAATACTCGTACTATAGCTGGTTTTATCGCAGTACTGACTCGAGCACAATACGGTTCTTTTACCGCTGGATCTTTTATCACCAACCTCGCATCGCATAGAATCTTACAGATTAAAAATCTCTTATTTTTTATGCGTAATGATTTTACCATCTGGGGACTTATCATCGTAGGAGTAGGACTTATTTTTTATTTTACGCGTAAGAAATCAGAGACAAAAACTCTTCTCACCGCATTGATGCTTAACATTTTTTTATTCGGTCCTGCTTTTTTATTTTATGCGAATTTTCCCTTGGCAAGCGATATTTATTTTGCCACAGTAGAACGGTATCTTATCATCTATTATTTTTTCCTTGGATTGCTTCTTTATTTTGGTTTTTACTGGGCATACACACTCTGTAATAATTATGTGATCAACCGACTTGTTGACAAGACGTATTTCAAAAAAAGCCTCAAAATCTGTATTCTTATAATGATTTGGCTTCTTCCTTTTCAATTATTTATGAAAAATAAGCGATTTATCTATCCTTTGAATAATGACCGCACTGCTGAAAATTTTGGAACTGATATCCTACGCGTCCCTGAGAGAAATGCATTATTACTCGCTTCATCAGATACAGTGCTTTTCAATACTCAATACATATATCATGCCTATCCTCATTTACGAAAAAATATCACTTTCATTGACCCTAGCAAATTCAAGCTCAACAACGATTATCAACATATCATTCAGTCTGCGTATCCAAAAATGCGCATAGTCCCATTTGATCAAAGTAAAAAAGACTTTTTCGTTACTATTTCATCAAGTCTTATACTCCCAAATATATCTGTATATGACGCAATATATAGTGATATGCCACATCCGTTAAAATCACCCACTGACTATACCTGGATCCCGTATGGCATGCTCTATAAATTGGAAAAAAAATCCTCCGCGAAAGATATTAAAAACAGAGAATACAATGAGTGGTTTTGGAAAAATTCTTCTTCTCAACACATCATAGATACATTAAAGAAGGATAAAACTGCATTATCTCATTTTTTCACCCGAGAGATCGTCAGTCAATATGCAAGAGGACACCAACGGACTGCCTATTATTATCTTGAGCTTGATCAAGATCTTAACACTGCCAAACGGCACATACAAGACTCTATTTTCCTTGAACCTGATAATAGTTACAATTATTTGCTTCTTTCCAATTATTATTTTCGTACAAAACAGTGTAACTCCGCAGAAAAAACCATCCTTGATAAGACTTCTCTTAAATCTAATGATTTTAATGATAAATACAGAGTGTTATTTTTATCACAACTTGACGCAATCGGTAGCCAGTGTTATACCGATAAAAAAGATAAGGAGAGAATCAAAAAAAAACTTAAAGAACTTACAAAATCAATCTCTCAACCTCTTGAGAAATTTTAGATCAATCTTTTTAAGAGCGAATAGAAAAATAATAAGGGTGGCTAATGATATATATACCCCGTACTTGAACATACGATTTTCATAGACCAATTCTACCGTATGTGTTCCTTTTGGAATATCAATACCGATATGAACCAGATTCGTTTTATATATAGGCGTCTCTTTCTTATCTACATACGCATGCCATTCCGGATACCAGTTTTTCTTGAATACTAGAAATGTCTGATTGTCAAAATTTCCCTTCAGATTAACAGAGATATCAGTCATTTTTTGACTGGTTATGCGTATGTTATTATTTTTATTCATCAGCGAACTTTTTTTGCCTTCAACGAAAGATTCTTTTTCAAGATTCTTGATTCCTTCATACTGATTTTCAAAATCTTTAAGATAGGTTATCGGGATGAGCTTTTGAGGAATATACCACTTGTTGTCTTTGATGTCTTTGATCGCATACAGTCGTATTGTGATCCCATATTGACTGACCGAATCTATTTGTTGAAAATCCTTATTTTTCAATTGCGAAGAAGCAATAACATATTTGACGCCAAGCAATCTGAATAATTGTGTTATATGTACTGTATTAGTTACTTCTCTATCATATCTTTTTACACTATTTATAAGTAAGGAATGAAAATAATCTTGTCTGCGCAATAATAAAGGAGTGTTTATATCATAAATTTTTTTACCATATAGTAAATTTGAGTTGGGATACAGGTAATTTTTGAAAAATATATAACTATTAACAGCTTCTGTATCGTTCCATCCTTTTTTCAGGAATACTTTATTCCATTCAGTAGGTTGATCAAGAGTAATATACGCAAATTTTTCGTCAATTTTTTTTGCGAGTTTTGGCTCATACAATATCATATCTTTATTAACAAAAAGATGATACTGATAAACAAAAAATATCAAATCAATGACATTAACCAATAAAATTATAATGAGAATCACCTGTATGATTTTATTGCTTTTTCTGTAAAGAAAATCCGCAAAGAACGCAACTATCAACGACATAAAAAAAACCGCCATCATCAAATATCGAGATGGAACTCTAAAGAAACTAAAGGGAGGAAAGTTAAATACAAAATACAGAGGAGAATTTTTACCCAACGCGAGTAAAATAAATAAAATAAAAAGTGAAAAATTCAAAATAAAAAATCGCTTATATTTCTTGTTTTTTATAAAAAAAGCTCCTATGCAACTTATGATAAAAAGCAAAAATAATATGCGACCCACATAGGGAGTATTTTCCCAGAATATACCCCATTGAGACGAAAAGGGCGGATAAGTACCAAGTTTTGGATTACCAAACGAATATGGACTAAAAAAACTTATTAGGTTTTTGAATTGTAAAGGAAAAGCAGTTAAAGATTCATAAGACAATTGTATCGTGCGTGATGCAAAATCAGTGAGCATAAAAGTAGGTAAAATTTGTGGAAGAGCGATGAGAAAACTAACAGCTATAAAAATAAGCAAAATAATACTATGTTTTACTACTATAAAGAACTTTCTAAATGTTATGAAAAAAAGTAGAGTAAACCATAATAAAAAACCAAAAAAAACGAGAAATGAAATCTGCATATATCCAGCAAATATTGTTTGGCACGAAACAAAACAAAAAAATACGATATGCCTTTTTTGCATTGTGCTTAAAAACCTAAGATAAAGAAAAAAAAGTAAAGGAACTGTAGAAAAAGTTTGTATTAAATTAATGTGAACCATCTGTAAGGTAAAAACACCATAGATGCTAAAACTCAAACTGATCAAAAATGCGATAATCTGAGATAATTTCAGCTCTTTCAGTAGCAAATACATCCCCATTGACAGCGTAAAAAATACAAAGACAAAAAGTAAATTATATCCTATATGAAAAGGAAATAGTGTAAGAAAAATGATATTAGGTAGATATAAAGATCCTATCTGTCCCTCTGAAAATAAGGGAAAACCTCCCTGAAGTTTATCTGTCCAGAACGGAAATCTTAGCTGTCTTAAGGTATCTCCTAAAAAGTGCTTGACTGAAATATTAAAGTGAAATGCATCGCTCTCTCCAAAATCTGGTGTAAAAATCAATTTATTTTTATAAATAAAAAAAAGAAAAACATATAATATAATAAATAGTGATATAAATATAAAATCCTTTTTTTTTATAGTTTTTAGTTTGACCATTTTTAATTGTTTTATTATACCTTAATGAAAACAATACATCTTGATGATATACGGCAAAAAGAAGATCTGCATTGGTGGCATGTAGCCAAAAAAGAACTCATTGTTTCCATAATAAAAAACATCATTGAATCAAACTCATACACTCACCCTAAAATCTTAGAGATAGGGGCTGGCACAGGGACCATGCTTAAAAATTTTATCACTATTGCTGAGGTGACTGCTCTTGATATAAGTAAACAAGCATTACATTATTGTAAAACAAAAGGAATACGTAATTTAATACATGCTGATTTAGAAACTTATCAAGATTTTAAACATAATTATTATGATATTATTATATGTTGTGATCTACTAGAACATATTCAAAATGATGAGAAGGCTTTGAAAAAAATCAACTCTATGTTAAAAAAAAAGGGAACATGCATATTACACGTACCTGCAAATCAAAAACTATACTCTTATTGGGACAAATTTCTTGGACATTATAGAAGATATGAGATAAAACAACTCAAAAATAAGCTGGAACATTGCGGTTTCCGTGTTAATTTTATCTCATATAGAGTATCATTTCTTTTTCCTTTTGCTTTTTTATTTAGAAAATATAAAAATCTCTTTCAAAAAAATTCTTCTAAAATATCCTCTGATTTCTTTTACATACCCTTTTTAAATACAATTTTGTTTTTCATTACAAAAATTGAAGATTTTCTAATAATACGATCTATTATACGTCCCTCGTTTGGACTATCAATTATCGCTATTGTTAAAAAAAAGTAATGCTTATTTCACTTATTATTCCTCTATACAACGAAGAAAAAAGATTGACTCATTATTTTCCTAAATTATATATTTTTATGAGCAAAAATTTTGATGAGAGAACATTTGAGATTATTTTAATTGACGATGGATCTGTTGATAATACAAAACAAATTGCGAACCAACTTGATCAAATATATACCGATATAGCATTAAAAATTGTATCTTACCATAGAAATCAAGGTAAGGGATATGCAATACAAGCTGGAGTACTGATAGCAAAAGGAGATTATATTTTTTTTTCTGATATTGACTTATCCACAGATCTTGCATTTATCAAAAAAGCACTTGCGCTGTTGCAATTTAAAAATTTTGATATTGTTATTCCTTCGCGTAGATTGAAACAAAGTAGTTTAGTAAAAAAACAATCATATCTTAGAGAATACATGGGAAAAACATATACATATTTAGCAAATAGAATTCTTAATCTTGAATTCACTGATATAACCTGTGGATTAAAAGGATTTAAAAGAGAATCTGCAAAAAAAATATTCCGTTTTTTATCTTCCCGCACATGGTCATTCGACGCTGAAATTTTATATAAAGCAAAACAACTAAATTACAAAATAGCTGAAATACCTACTGTATGGAAAAATGATCAAAACTCAAAAGTGAATCTTTTTTCAGATTCTCTCAAATCGTTTATAGACTTAATCAAGATACGATTGAGCAATATTTAAGGCTTTTCCATCTCCTTTATCACTTCCTCATCCTTATAACTAATGTTTTTAGAATGAATTCAGACATTATTCGTGCCTCATCTTCCTCCATATTTTCTAAGCTGATTAAATTTTTTATATTTCATGAAAACGTCAACTTTATTTCACTTTTACTACTTTTTTAGTCAGAATTCTGAAATAATTTGCTTTTTTTTATTTTTTCCCCTTGACACGATGATAGATAGTATAGTAAATTGTATACTATATGGGAACGTATAAAATAACTAAAATAAAATTTATTACTGAACTGAAAGATAAAAACATTGCGCTTTTTACTTCATACGATATCCAAAAGATTTTTGATATCAAAGCTACAAGCACACTCAAAAAAATACTTGAACGACTCAAACAAGACAATATTATACAATCTTTAATGAAAAATAAATATCTTTTTTTGCATACCACACATAAGCCCTCTGATTTTGCAACTGCTCAATTCTTGCGCACACCTTCTTATATCTCTCTTGAATCAGCACTCTCATACTACGGTCTCGTAGATCAATTTCCCTACCGCATATCATCTATTACTTCTACAAAGTCCTATTCAATTCAAATACTGTCAAAAATCTTTATATATTCTCAAGTCAAAAAAGAGTATTTTAGGGATTATGTCAAAATAGATGATTTTCTTATTGCTTCAAGAAAAAAAGCGGTCTTTGATTATCTTTACTTTATTTTTAAAGGATTAAGACCTGCTAATATGATACAACCTATTATTCAAAAAACAAAAAGGGAAAAAGTGCTTGATTATATATATAAAAACGCAGACTTATCGTTTGCACGTTTTATAAAAAACCATGCTTAATTACGATTTTATTTTAAAAAAATCAAATACATCTCATATTGATAGGATTACTATAGAAAGAGAATATTGGCAATTGATCTTCCTTCAACAGCTTTATGTACCAAAAAACTCTGATTCTTTATTTTTCAAAGGTGGTACTGCAATTCGCTTTCTTTTCAATTCCTTTCGTTTTTCTGAGGACCTGGATTTTACCAGTACTTTAACCAAAAAAGAAACTGAATCATTACTCTCTTACACATTTAATTTTTTTCACAAAAATGCGTCGGAGCAGATTGAGATAAAAAAGGAACCTGTTTTTAAAAAATTTGAAGAGAACTCGCTTAAATATAGATTTTTGTTTACACCGTATCAAGGATCTCAAAAAACATCTATAAGAATTGATGTTTCTTTTAGGGAAAAACCTCAAGCGCCAAAAAAATCAGTGCTTGTTCCTTTTGACTATCCCATTTCTCCCTATCCGTTAGTCGTACATTTAGGATCAGGAGAAATTTTAGCAGAGAAAATTCGTGCACTATTAGTACGAAGTCAACCAAGGGATTTATTTGATATATGGTTTTTGCTTACTCAAAAAATACCAATTGATGAAAAAATCATAGAAAAAAAGATGACACTGTATCCAGATATTAAATTTAATATCAATACCTTGAATCAACACATTCAAATGTATGATGAGAAAAAACTTAAAATGGATTTAAATCAGTTTCTACCAATACAATATAGAACGTTCTATAAAGAATTAAAGAATAAAACACTTGAAATGTTGTCATAATTTTTCCATCTCCTTTATCACTTCCTCATCATTCGGGTTAATATTTTTCAAAATATATTCATACATCTCTCGCGCCTCGTCCTTACTCCCATATTTTTTCAGAAGCTGCCCCTTGAGAAAATACGCATCGCGGTAGTTATTTTTAAGCTGCATCGCACGGTCAATGGTCGCAAGCGATACGTTTTTATATGTCTCTCGCTCCTTCTTATCTTTTTCTTCATCGTACGCATACGAATACACTAACGCTTTCATATAGAATGTTTTAGGGTCAGTGGGCGCCAACTCTGAAGCATGATTAAACGCCATGATTGATTCATAAAAATACTTCTTTGCCGACGTCATCTGATAAAAAAGAAAATAATTTTTTGCTTTTGTCCTCCAATACAACATATTGTCATACGAAGCACGAAGAGATAACCTATTGTACTGATCTGCACGAACCATGAGTTTCTGAGTTATGGTATTTTCTCTTTGATACGAGGTCAGATATGCTTCTGTTGCCAAATATGATGAGAGCTTATCCTGATAGACATGCTCATAATGCATGTTCAAACTCCTATCAAGTAGACTCACTGCCTCATCATACTGATCCTCTCGTGCTTTTTCTTGAGCTTGTGCATAGAAAATATCTGCCGCAAAATAGGTAGCTAAAAAAATAACTAACAAAATAAAGATAAAAAAATTCATCAAAAAACCACTTTTCTGCCTCCATGATAAGGAAATTATTTTTAGAGTTTTATTTTGATCATATGGTTGAATAAGAATAATGATAAGCGCTGGGATAAGAAAAAAGAAAAGATTGATGGTAGATGTAGAAAAACCAAAAAAATTCGTAATGAGAATAGTCATCCAAGAAATAAACAGTATGGTTTGTAAACTGTCAGCAATTTTTAGTTTTTTTATCATATTCCAAACAAAAGAAAATATAAGAATAAGATATGCTCCCAATCCAATAAATCCCGTAGTCGCTAAATAATTCAAATATTCATTATGCGCTTTATTATAGATAAAATCCCATTCAGACGTCTGGTTATGCGAAAGTGGACGAGTAAAATAATATGAATATGCAAATGTCTCCACTCCTGTACCAAGCCACGGATATCGCACTGCCAAATCCCATGCACCCTTCCACACTATTTTCCGTATATCAGCCGAGTCGGTGATTGCCGATGACTCAACACGAGACGATACTACTGGAGCACGACCATGTAAAAAAGAAATATATTTATCTATTTTCTCAATTCCTGTTTTGAAAATAAAAAGAAGAATACCCAATGATAAGATAAAATACAATGTGGGGCGAATAAGCTTTTTTTTGGCAAAAATTATATATATTAATAATACGATTACCCCAATACCCATTGCCAGAAGAGCAGAACGAGATCGGGTAAAAAGAAGAGCGGCAAAGTTGAGAAATAAATAACCCGCATATACAATCATCAATAATCGTCTTTTACCATATGATTTCATGAAAAAATAGAAACCAATAAAAAAATGAATCACAAGATACGCGCCAAGCCAATTCGGTTGGCCTAAGGTAGAAAACATACGGATTGCAGGTTGAAATTGAACAGTCCAGCAGGAATTATTCAAAGTTCTGGTAAATATCCAACAGAGGAAATCGTATCCTACTCTACCGGGCAAACCAATGAGTATAACTGCTAAAGACGAGAGAAGAGAAAATTGTAATAACTTAAACACATCTGAAACTTTGGAAATAGTTGATACAAAAGCATAAAATAAAATAAGATATGAAAATAGCGAAAGCAACCCACCATTAAATCTTCCATAATATCCAAAAAAAGAAGTATGCTTATCTATTGAAAATAGAGTTGAAATCAGTTGAGTGATAAAAAATAACAAGAGAGGCACATCAAGAAATGTTCTTTTTAATATAATTTTTTTATATATAATCATTTTAGTCAACCAAATAAAAAGAATAGATGCGGTAATAAAATAAATAAAAATCATTTTATTGAACTCAAAAAGCTCGCTTGTTTTATGGTAAACAATCAGGGGAGTCAAAAAGAACAAACACCCGTAGAGAAAAAATATTATACGATCAACAATAGTAACAGTCCTTTTCATTTTTAATTTTTTATGTTTTTTATTTTTAACTTTTAATTTTTAATTTAATAACATGTCTATTGTATCAAAATTAAAGTCATTGTCAGCTCATTTTTTAGGAAGCGCTCAGATAGCGGTTGACCTGGGAACTTCAATGACACGCATCGGCATATATGAAAAAGGTATTGTCTTGAGGGAGCCAACCTACATCGGCGTCAACACAAAGACAAACGAATATCTATTCTTCGGACAAGAAGCAAAGGAAATATACGGAAAAGCCCCCCATTTTATACACGTCATACAACCTGTGAAAAATGCAGTGATTGCGGATTTTGACGCAAACGTACTTTTGATGGAGCATTTTTTGCAAAAATCAGTATTTCCCTTTTTTTTAAACAAAAGTTTTATCAAGTCAAAATTGAACGGATATAGTGTCGTCCCTACCTCTTCAACTGAGGTTGAACAAAAAGCTATTCAAGAATCATTGGTCAAAGCTGGTTTATCCGAAGTATTTTTGATTGAAAAACCTCTTGCGACAGCATTTGGAATAGATGCACCGCTTTTTTCACACACTCCTCTCTTCATCATTGATATGGGAGGAGGAATTATAGAGATGTCCATCATGATCATGGGAGGTATTGTCACCTACAGATCAATTAAAAATGCCGGGAAAAATATGGATCAAAAAATTATCAACTACATTCATCTCAAATATGGAGTACATATCGGAGAACAAACTGCGGAGCAAGTAAAAATCAGATTACTCTCATTTACTAACGAACAAAAAAGTGCGACTATACGAGGAAAATCACTGGAAAATGGATTGCCAAAATCAGTAAGAGTCACCTCAAATGATATTAAGGAAGCGTTAGCAAATAGTCTCAATCAAATTATAGATACTGCAAAAGAGTTGATTGAGACAGTACAACCAGAGATAATTGACGGCATAGTTAAAAGCGGAATAATCCTAACAGGCGACCTTGCACATGTGCCTGCAATTGATTCATTTATTTCTACTGATCTGAAAATACCCGTCATAATCTCTGAAAATCCACAGGATGCGACCATAAATGGCATTTTGAAACTCATCAGTTCTAAAGAACATTTATCAAGAGTGTTAATCAAATAAAAATAATGACGCTTGTTTTTTTGAAATAACACTATATAATATCTACAGTTTGCAATTATTTTCGCACTTTGACAATAAGAATGTGGTAGGAAGCTAAGCATTAGATTATTTTATGCAAATAAAATATGAAAATGTCTAAGCTATTGGTATTTTTTTTAAGAGTTTGATCCTAGCTCAGGATGAACGCTAGCGGTGTGCCTAAGATATGCAAGTCGAGCGGTCTGACGAAAGTCAGATAGCGGCGGACGGCTGAGTAATACGCACGAACTTACCCCCATCTAGAGAATACCCCCGCGAAAGCGGGGCTAATACTCAACAGTACTGACGACTGCAAGGTCGTCAATTAAAGAGCTTAACTGCTCGGGCGGGGAGAGGCGTGCGCACTATCAGGTAGTTGGAAGGGTAACGGCCTCCCAAGCCTATGACGGTTAGCTGATCTTACGAGGATGGACAGCCAGAGGAGCACTGAGACACGGGCTCCACACCTACGGGTGGCAGCAATCAGGAATAGTTGGCAATGGACGAAAGTCTGACCACGCGACACCGCGTGCGGGAAGAAGCTCTTACCGAGCTTAAACCGCTGTGATAGGGGAAAAAGTTTCGACATCGTCGGGATTGATGGTACCCTATTAGAAAGTGACCGCTAACTGCGTGCCAGCAGCGGCGGTAATACGTGGGTCACGAGCGTTATCCGGTGTTACTGGGCGTAAAGCGTATGTAGGTGGTTTATTAAGTTACTTTTTAAATTTTCTTGCTTAACATGAAAAAAGGAAGTAATACTGATAGACTTGAGTTTTCTTTAGGGAAATCGGAATGTATGGAGGAGTAGTGAAATGCGTTGATACCATACAGAACACCAGTGGCGAAGGCGGATTTCTGAAAGATAACTGACACTGAGATACTAAAGCGAGGGGAGCGAATCGGATTAGAGACCCGAGTAGTCCTCGCCCTAAACGATGCGTGCTAGCTGCAATGTCCGGATATCAGAGTTCAGAGATGTAAAAATCTGACTTCCGATATCCGAATGTTGTGGCGTAGCTCACGCGTTAAGCACGCCGCCTGGGAAGTATGATCGCAAGATTGAAACTCAAAGGAATTGGCGGGGAGACACACAACTAGTGGAGCATGTGGTTTAATTCGATACAAACCGAAGCACCTCACCAGGGTTTGACATGATAGGTATTTAGGGCTGTGAAAGCAGACACCGATTTTAAATTTATTTTTGAAAACCTATCAAAGCTGTTGCATGGCTGTCGTCAGTTCGTTCCGTGAGGAGTGCCCTTAAGTGGGACAACGAACGCAACCTTCGTCCCGAGTTATATCTGTCTCGGGAGACTGCTCTATCATTTGATAGGGAGGAAGGAGAAGCAGACGTCAAGTCAGCATGACGCCTATGCCCTGGGCTACACACATGCTACAATGGATACGACAGAGGGTTGCAAGCTTGTAAAAGTAAGCGAATCCCAGAAACGTATCCCCAGTGGGGATTGAGGTCTGAAACTCGACCTCATGAACGCGGAATTAGTAGTAATCGCGGATCAGCTATGCCGCGGTGAATACGTTCTTGTCTCTTGCACACACTGCCCGTCAAGCCAACAAAGTCGAGAATACTTGAACCCCGATTTTATCGGGGGAGAGTAAGTTCGGCGATGGGGGCTAAGTCGTAACAAGGTACCCGTTCTGGAAGGAGCGGGTGAATCACCTCCTTTCTATTTTTTTCTTTTCCTACCACATTCTTGTTGTTAAAAAAATGAACCCAGAGATTACAAGAAGAATTTGGAATACAACCAAAACCAGTGCCCACGAAAAAATGATATGTGTACACCTCAAGGGTGTGATTTTGGGCTTGTAGTACAGTGGTAATACACCGCATTCGCATTGCGGAGGCGCGGGTTCGATTCCCGCCAAGTCCACTCAATAAAAAAAACATGAAGCTCACAAATGAAGCAATTCTCCCATTCCCCCGGCAAGAGCCGCAATGGTAATGACAATACCCGCCCCAACCAATAATATATTCTGTAATTTATTATTCCGATACTCTCCCATAATCTCCACATTATTCACAAATCTATATAAAAAGAAGAAAATAATAGGCAGAAATATGCCATTGAGAAAATCAGCAAAAAGTGTGATACGAAAGAGTGAAATATTCGGAAGCATAATGATAATAGTCGCAAGCACTATCTGAAAAAGAAATAGTCCGTAGAATAATTTACTTTTATCAAACCGTTGATCAAGACTGCCTTCGTATCCAAAAAATTCTGAAAACGCATACGCAGTCGCCAAAGGCACGATCGCCGCACCAATACAACCTGCAATAAAAAGCCCGACACCAAATAAGATAAACGCAAGATCACCGGCAAATGGTTGTATAGCCAATGCCGCTTCGTCAGCCGCACGTATGATAATATGATTTTGAAAAATGGTCGCGGCCACCGCTACCATCATAAAAAGAGAAAAAATATCAGTTAAAACGGCGCCTACATATATCTCAAAACGATTTATTTTTAATTGTTCTATGGTGATTTTTTTATCTTTTATATAACTATTGATGAAAAATTGTCCCCATGCAGTAACCGTCGTACCCAATACTGCCACAGCAGTATATAAATAACTGATGCTCAAGATTTTTCTCTCTGGTACAAAAAGCGATTTTGCAACCAATCCCCAGTCTGGCTTGGCAAGTACTGCTGAAGCAAAATATGCAAGATAAAATAATATCAGAAAAAGAAAAAATCGCTCAATTTTTGTATATGACGCAAAAGTAATGAAAAAAAACAAGCCCACTACTATGAGGGGGAGAAGAAAAAACGCATTAAAATGAAATAATTGAATAGCCGCCTTTATCCCTCCTATATTCTGTAAAATAACATTAAAATTCACAAAGAATAAAAGCGCAAAAACAAGCAATGCAATCCTGACTCCATACCGTTCACGGATTAAGTCTGCAAGACCTTTTCCCGAAATCACCGCAATTCGTGATCCAATCTCTTGAGTGATCATCAACACGATAGTAATAGGAATAAGCACAGTCAGCATGCTATACCCGAATTTTGATGCGGCGACAGAATAGGTCGCAACACCTCCCGCATCATTATCTGCAAACGCAGTAATCAGTCCAGGTCCTATCACTGCAGAAATAATGAGTAGTTTAATTTTTAATCGTCCAAGAAAGTGCTTCATATACCGCTTTCAGATGAAATTGCAACAACGTGCTTCATCTGTAAGCGGCATAACCCTTCATACGTTCACTTTGCTTTGCAAACTGAACTACGATGGGTATACATTATTTCTTATATTTTACCTAAAAAAATATGTCCTATATCATCAATGGTAATGATGCCAATGATTTTTTTGTCATTATCAATGACTGGCATAGCAGAAATACTATATTTGATAAGCTTTCTAAACACTGTGTGCAATGAAGTATGAAGATGGACCACAATAGTATTCTGTACCATAAATTTATATGCCTGTGCCTCAGGCGACTGTAAAATAAGCTCGTGAAGGGTAAATACGCCCACTAACTGTTCTTCATGATTCACAACATATATATACAATAACGATGATACATCAGCAGTATCTTTTCGCACTTTATCAATGATTGAAACTGCGGTTTCTGAACTTTTGACCACCATATACTCTGTCGTTAAATATTGTCCGACTGATGTATCGTCAAATGCAAGAAGTTTCTCAAGTTCATGTCTTTTTGAAGACGACAATTGCTTCAAGAGAGTCTCTCTTCTTTTGGTAGAAAATTGTGCTAATATATCAACCGCCTCATCAGGATCAATCAGTGAAAATATTTTTACTGCTTTTTCTAATTCAACATGTTTCAAAAGTGATATTTGATAGTTTAGATTCAATTCACCGATGACTTCCGCCGCAAATTTTTTGTCCAAAAGGTCTATAATTTTTATGATATTTTTGACATTTGTCTGTTCTAGATAATCAGCTAAATCCGCAGGGTGCAATTTTTGCAGTTTCTCCTGTTGAGTATTCAGCACTACTTTGCCACGCGCAAGTTCAAGTGGTTGGATAGTAGACCATGAGATAAAACGTGAAGCAATCTGCACACCCAAAAACCCAGCGAATTTTTCTACAAATTTTTCCATACCAAACCATCTCAGAATCCCCAAAAATCCCACATCCACTCCTGTGATAATATAAGATTGACCATTCTTCTTCTGTAACAATACATCATTGACACGCACTACCTTATGTCCTTGAATATCTATAATCTGTTTATCAATCATATTACGAAGCACATATAGTTCGTTTTCCTGAAGCTCTGCTGTTTGATAATTCTTTGAAAGCATCAAGACTGTATTGATTTTAGACACATATTCAATAGGTATTAACAGTTGTCCACTTTCAGTTTGAGTCGTAGGTTTTATGACTAATTTGCTGATATAGGGAGTTTCTGTAAATATAAAAATCAGATCGTCTACAATCCCTATATATACATTATCTTCTGTGTATACTTTTTTGTTTTTAATTTCTGAAAAATTGATCATGAGTGCGCGCTCATGGAATCGAACCATGCACCTCTTTCTTATCAGGAAAGCGTTCTACCAATGAACTAAGCGCGCTGTGG
>Ga0209542_10011773_pt1 | contig 15454 bp, 17 predicted proteins | sample RifCSPhighO2_01_FD_184028 | JGI IMG/M metagenome (GOLD analysis project Ga0209542, IMG submission 184028) | Soil microbial communities from Rifle, Colorado - Rifle CSP2_plank highO2_0.1 (SPAdes) (version 2) | ecosystem: Environmental > Terrestrial > Deep subsurface > Rock core/Sediment ... | reverse complement strand
AATAATATGTTGGTTACCGCAAAAGTGTTTACTGTTGGAACTTTTTCGGTATTTATACGGTTTGACTCCCCTGTTAGATTAACAACGATATCAAACTTTTCACGTGATAATTTATTCACGCACTCTGTACTTGTCAAGTCAGCAGTTATATATTTAACGTTTTTACTGTAAATTTTTGGCCTGTGACGACTTACGACTATTATGTGTGATTTTAATAAAACTAATTTACTTACTAAATGAGAACCTATGAAGCCGGTTCCTCCGGCAATTAAAATTTTTTTTTGTTGGAGATATTCCAGGCTTTCACTACTATTCATATAGTTATACATAACCTAAACTTAAAACAAATTGACCAAATTGCCTTCGCTAGTATTAATTTAGTAAAGTAGTTTTTTTTAATAAATTTAGTCTCCTTGGCTATTTTTAAGTAATATTATTTAGGGTCTTGTCTAGAATCGCTACAAATTATTAACAACTATCGGTTACTTTTAATTAATCGTTTTAGCTCTTTAACAATTTGACCTCTCATGTTGAATCGCCATTCTGATTCTAACAAATAATCAGTAAACAATCTTTTAGGAATACCATTAAATTTTGTAAATCGGCGTTTTGTCCATGACCAAAAAGATTCGATTCCGTTAATATGAGTTTCATCTTCTCTGGCAAATTCCGAATCTTCATGGATCACTTTTTTGTGATTGTATCCGTAGACGGCTAAAGCGTCATACGATTTCCAACCGTCGGTATAGATATCACTTCCTGAGGCAACAACCTTTTTAATGATCGGCATAACTGACTCTTTTGTTGCATCAGATAGTATCTGGGTATAAACATATCCATTCCTTTTTAATAAACCAAATACGATTATTTTACCTCCAGCCCCTCGACCCCGTTTCCCTTTAACACGATTTGGTCCGAAATATGATTCATCCACCTCAGCTTTGGCGATAACCTGAAAATCTTATCTTTTTTCTTGTTCCTCGTATATGATCAATTGTCTGAAATAATTGTAATAGCGGTTAACTGTGTTACGATTAGTTTGGACAATTGATGCGGCGGCGAATGCGGTCACATCATTGGCAAAACATTTAACTATAAGATTAAATTTATGACGGTTTAATCTTGTATACAGAATTGTTACCAGTTTTCGTCTTGTCATAAGAATCATTCTAAGATTTTTATTAGCGAGATTCTAGTCAAGACCCTTATTTAATACTTCTCAATATTGTCTTATCAAAATATCTTGGTCCTTTGATTGCAATAATTTCTCTACTTTTTAGATAAGGATGTGGTCTTTTTTTTAAGATTATGAGAAAATATTTTCTCATTTTCAACCTGGATAAATCTATTTATCAAGCTCAATTTTCTAAAATTGACGACGCCATAGTTTCATCGCTTTTTTGAGCTTAATAAAATACTCTTCTTTAGGGAAATCTGTTTTTTCTGCAAGTTCGAGGTAACAGTCACTAATTGTTTTAGATTTTAACCCAACCGCTTGAACAGATTTATATAAAATTTCATTTGTCTCAATACCTTTTGCCTCTTTTTGCAAGTTTTTAAACACGTTCGAAGCTTTTCTGTGCTCAACAAAAGGCGATCCGTTTACGGCAACCAAATCTAAATGGTCTATAATTTTTTTGGCAAAAATACCTGACCAGATGTCGTCAAATCTGTCATACCCCCAGGCCATTCCCTTATTATCAAACCCCATCGGTGGGAAATACATAAGAGGTGTAATTTTTGTTTTAAAGGCAAGGTTCATCGAACACATTGGAAAAAAATAATCTTTGGGAATAAACTCTATAAAGTCAAAACTTTCCGGGAGATTTAGATTCATATTTAATAAATGGGTAGGGGCGTCAAAATCGAGAACATAAGTCCATAAACCGTGACTGACTACAACTTCTTTTTTGTCCCGAACTGAATAGGGAAAACCGCGGGTAGCAAAATATTTTCTGTGAGGATAGGTTGGATACCAATCTATGGGAGCCAAAAGAGATAAATTTCCCAGATGCTGTCTTAAAAATTCCTGATTTTTTACCGGAAAACAATCATCATCCAGTGTAATAGTTACATCAGTCTTTAGCTGAAAAGCTTTTAAAAATCCGAAAGAACGAATTCCGGCATTTTTTCTCGAAATAATCCAGCTATTTTTACCCAGTTCCCTGTCTATATCCTGCCAGGTATAATGAAAGACCTTCTTAAAGAATTTATTGGGAGTTTTTATCTCTTTTTTTTGCTGATCTTCGACTATAATTCCTATACAGTCCCTGAATTCGTCTCCCCACTCCTCTAAAAAATCCAGATTTCTGATGGTTGGGATGACAATTGCAACAGTTTGTTTTTTCATACAAATTTATGTTTCTTTCTTTTGGTTTTCTACTCGTACTGATAAAGTAAAATTTATATACTTAGTTACCAAATAGTTCTTACGTAGGATTTTCTTAATAAACCATCTTTAGAGATAAGATGTGCATCAAAAACCTTAGCTGTAGCAATTATAACTCTGTCATGAAGATCCTTAAACCCTTTCAATTTATTGACTTCAATAATAAGACTCCAATTAAGATCGGAGAAAATAAAATTATTGGATACCTGAATCTTTGCAATTAGTGTCTCGAAATCAAACCTAATTTTTTTCTTATCTAAGATATCAATCGCTTCAAGAATTACTATAGCTGGGATTACAATAATAGCTTTGCCTTTATCGGCTAAATCAAACAATGCTCTTGCTTTTCTTGAAAGAAGAAGGCTATCTGTGAGATACCATAAAAACGTATGAGTGTCGACGACATAAAACATAAATTAGATTTTACTCTTTAAATAAGCTTTTTTTAGCACTTTCTATATCGTTTAATGACACCTTCACTCCTTTTAAGACACCTTTAAATGAAAAAGGTTTTTTAAAGATATTGTAGCCTTTTCCTTTTTTTAACTTAACTAGCTCTTTTTCCAGTTGTTCAATTTTTATAAGGTAATTTTGATTAAATACTGCAGTTTGATTCATGGAGCTAATTATAGAATAACTACATGTAAAAATCAAAAGAAAGAATTGTAGGATTGATTATGTAAATTGCTAGGTTTATAGTGAACTATAAACAACAGTTAGGAAAGTTAGAGTCTTGCCCTTTGGGCAATTTCCGCCTCGACCAACTCTCTTGGCCGGCCGTACTTTAATCTGGAGAGCTGAATCACGGCTTGGGAAATCTTTTCGTTCGCCAAAGCGCGCAGTTGTTTAATGTCCTTGGTCAAGTCAACCGAAAATGGCGGCACCGGTTCGTTGTCAACAATTGTCTTCATATAGGCATGAAAACGCTCTACATTAATTAAATCCGATTCTGAAAAAATCGGCTGGTACTCTCGCTGAAGATAAGACGCGTCTGTGACTCCCACTCGAAAACTTATCAAAGTACCAACGTTTCCAAACACGGCATTTTTTACCTCTTCGTCCATCTGGCCGATAAATTGATTGGCCACGGTCAAATTTAGGTGGTATTTTCGTGCCTCAGACAGTATGGTGGCAAAGTCGGGAGTGGCAAAATTCTGAAATTCGTCAACGTATAAAAAGAAATCGCGTCTCTTTGGCTCTGCTATCTCCTGACGGCTCATCGCTGCAACCAGGATTTTCGGAATCAGCACCAATCCCAAAAAGCTGGAGTTTTCTTCTCCCAGTTTTCCTTTTGACAAATTGATCAGTAAAATTTTTCCTTCGTCCATGCATCTTCGGAAATCAAAGGCACTCTTTGACTGTCCGATGATATTTCGCATGGTTTTATTGGTAACAAACCGGCCAAACTTCGAAACTATATAGTCCAAAACCTCTGACTTGTGAAAATCGGAGGTTTGCGCGATTTGATCTGTCCAGTACCTTCGAACAATCGGATCCTGCACTTTGGGCAAAAGCTCTTGAACATATTTGGGATCTGTCAATACCCGCACCACCTCGACAAAAGTACTCCCTGTCTCTGACATTACCGTTAACATAGCGTTTCTTACTGCGTGCTCAAATCTAGGACCAATTATTCCGGTCCTTTGCGGATCGTAAAGCTTGTACATCAGATTGATTATCGCGGTTGTCATAAAATGTTTTTGTTCCTCTGTGTTCGCTTCCAGCAGATTTAAACCCATCGGCCGCTCTGTATCTGAAGGGTCAAAATAAATCACGTCTTCTGCCCTGTTTGGGGGAACATATTTGATAATATCGTCAATCAGATCTCCGTGCGGATCTATGACACAGACGCCATGACCCGCCTTAATATCCTGTATAGCAAGATCTTGGAGGAGAACCGACTTTCCAACACCCGTCTTTCCTATAATGTAAATGTGGCGACGCCTGTCTTCAAGATCAATGTGCACGGGTCTTTTTAAACCTCGATAATATCCTTGACCAAGATATGTTCCGCCCGATTGGGGCACATCAGCCGGAACCGGTCCGGTCTTTGCTTTTAGCCACTGGAGGTGTGGTGTTTCAACGGTCTTGTTGGGAAAGTGAAACAGCGTTGCCAGTTCGTCTGACGATAAAATTGAGATCGATCGGCTAAACGGAAACTCAAAAACCGGAAAAAATTTATAAATAAAATTAATCATAAATCCGCCCTTAAAAAGAATGCGGGGCCCCTTAAAACCGTTTAGGTCCGAGTTAAACTGGGAAAAGGCCGCTTTAATATTTCTCAGATGTATGTTGGCAGCGTCTACTGTCCTGGCTGAGACTACAAATCGTATAGCGGTCTGAAAGCCGGATCTTGAGGATTTCTCATCGATTTTATCCAAAACTTTAGGGTCGGTTTTAAAGGTTGCCTTTTCCGGATTTGCCTCGGTTTTTTTTGTCGAAGCAACATATGACTTACCTAATTTTTTCCATTTTGAGTCTGCCGGACGGATCAGAATCTGAACCATCGCCCCCTCATCGTCTCCCATCTTGGAAAGTGAAGAAGTTATTCCCACGAGTGAATCAGAAGGCAGATCCTTAAAAAGTTTTATTGGCATATATGGGTAATCTTTCGTAACCAAAGCTCCAAAGGCAACCTTTCCCTCCTCGGAAAAAATATTCGGTTCGTCAACTTTTTTTATATCTGCCGACGGATAGTAACTGTAGATGGTTTTCTCGACCAGATCAACAATGCGAGCCGGAGCTGAAACATAGAAGCGGATATCGGCTTTTTTCCCAACTATCTCAAAAGCCAGAACGTCATCAAGATCAAAAGTCGAGAGCCAACCGGATTTTTTGAGCGTGGAAAAAGAGGCAAACATCTGCTCCGCCACATCGACCTTTACCTCGTTGTCTTTGGGCATCTTTACCTCCAGTGTTACCATTTCCAGAGAGATCTGTTCCCTTTTTTTAAAGCGAAGAAAAATTATCCCCAAGTAGATTAAAACAAAAGTCATGCCTCCGGCGCTTAACGCAGCTATCAGGGCTAGAAAAAGGGTTATTAGTCGATCTGTTATGCTTTGTACGGCAATCGGGTCCATAGAAAAATTATATAATAATAACCGGACAACATGAAACACAAAAGATTAAAGGGTTTTAAACAAACTTTTCTTACCGCCGGTCGTGTCCTATTTTTTATATTAATTTTTGTTTATGTCCTCACAAATATTTTTTTTTCTCAGAACCTGTCTCACCTCTACTTTGAACTTGTAAAGGAGGACAGGGCCGCGGTTGTCAACTTCTTAAACAAGATAAAAAAGCTGCCGATATTTCCCGAATATCTCAGGGTTAACAAAAAGATCTACGGTGACGCTTTAGAAAAGGAAGTGTTTGCAGAAAATGTTAAAAGAAAACAAACCATAGCCGAAGCCGAACTGCTTCTGGAAAAAAATCCAAAGTCCAGGGACATTTTATATAACCTGTATCTTCTGTATAAGGAAGACGGAGACGATATAAAAGCGGGGGAGTATTTAAGAAGAGCAAAGGAAGTGGATCCGGCGATTCAAAATTAATTAGATCAATTAGGGTACTTAGAAATTTGCAGCTATGTTAAAACAGGTCAGATTGTATATTAAGGGTGATGTTATTGGGGTAGGATTTCGGGCTTGGACAAAGATACAGGCCAAAATAATCGGCGTAAACGGCTGGGTGAGAAATGTTTATGACCGACCGGAAGTCTACGGCGTTTCAGGTGGCGTTGAGGCGTTGATCCAGGGAGAAGATGAAAAAGTAAATAAGGTAATTGGTTTGATCAGACAAGGTCCCCCTGTTTCTCAGGTCGACGATCTTGAAGTCTACTGGGAAACCCCAAAAGAAATGCTCGAGGGATTTGAAATTAAAAAATAGGTGGACCTGAGGGGGGTCGAACCCCTAACCTCTTGACTGCCAGCCAAGCGCTCCGCCAATTGAGCTACAGGCCCTTCACAATATTATAAAATATAATCGATGATATTTAAAGACCGGCGCGAGGCGGGAACAAAACTCTTACTCCGGCTCCTTGCGGTTCCTCAGCTGAAAAAAAACTGGAAACATATAATTGTAGTGTCTTTAATCAGGGGCGGCATCGTCGTTGGCGATGTTATTGCAAAGGGACTGGAGGTAAAACATCTGCCCCTGGTCGTCAGCAAAATTCCTGCCCCCTACAATCCGGAGCTGGCCTTGGGCGCGTTGTGTTTTGCTGTTAATTATCTTGAAAAAAGCGTGGTTGATTCATTAAGGTTGGAAAGGGTGCAAATCGAGAATCAAATAGAAATTGCCCGGGAAAAATTTAATTCCTATCTTAAAAGGTTTCACCTCAGGGAAACACTCTATTCGAAAGGCTTGAAAAATAAAATCGTTGTCTTAACCGACGACGGTATTGCCACCGGCTCAACCATAAGGGCGGCGATCTTATATCTGCGATCCAAAAAAACAAAATCAATCATTCTTGCTGTACCGGTAGCCCCGACTGATTTTTCTGCATCTGGAGTTGACAAGGAAGTATTTCTTCATAAAAACTTTTCCTTCGGTGCGGTTTCACAGTTTTACGAACACTTTCCTCAGATTGAAGATGATGATGTTAAAAAAGTCTTAAGAAGTAAATAAATTTAGATTTTTAATATTTCTAAAATGTTTTTTATTATCTGTATATAATGCTAAGTTAAACTGTATACAAGTTGCAGCTATAAAAGCATCTGCTATAAAAACTATCTTATCTTCCCTGAGTAATAAACCAGCCAAAATTCCTGTTTCTTTATTTATATTAGCTAACGAGAATAAACTTAGAAGTTCATTAGCTTTAATTAAATTTGTCTTATTTTTAAGTTTTTTATCATTAAGAAACTCAGAGATAATGATTGGATTTATATAGAGTTCGCTCTTGTTATTCTCTTGATCTATGAGTAGTTGTTTAAATTCTCTTTTGAATCCTTTTGAATAACTTATGAGAATATTTGTATCGATTAAAATTTTTTTCATGTTATCCTTTTTCTAAGGTCTCTCATATATTTTCTTTCCCTTGAGCCCCTTCTAACTCTATTTTCATACTCTACTCCAGTTTCGTTATCTCCTTTTGTCTTTAAAAAGCCGAAGAATTTTTCAAATTCTTTTTTTTTCACTAACTTTTTTTTAGGAGGGTTTATTATTGCTATAGGCTTCTTATACTTTTCCACAATAATGGTCTCGCCTGAATTAGCAACTTCATTAAGATAGGAAGCTAAATTATCTCTAAGTAAATATATGCTAACTCTTTTCATATAAATAAATGTTAACAATATGAAGAAATGTTGTCAAGTTGTAATGTTGTACAACTTTATTCGATCAGGGTTTTTTCCTCTTCCGAAGCGATTACCCTGAATCCTACGTGTGAGTGGCCGGCGAAGAAAAGTCCCTCACCGACACCCGCAGATAAGAGGAAGTGTTTTTCTCCGCCGGTCAGAAAGAATGTCTGGGAAATTTTTTCGACGGCAGCGGTCGACTGCTTCAATATAATCTGAAGGCTTGAGTTGGTAATAATTGCTTTTCCCTCGTCTGTGGACAAAAAATCCTCAACGTCCTGAGTGATGGTCGTCAGACCCAACTGGTATTTTCTCGCGCGCTTGGCAAAACTGTGCAGGTATGCCCCCGAGTCTTTTTGTTTTATCAAATACCAAGCCTCGTCCACGATCAACACTCTTTTTTTTCTGTCTTTTCTCACCCTATTCCAGATATAGTCAAGCACTATATACATGGCAACCGGTCTTAAATTCTCCTCCAGATCACGTATGCCAAAAACGGTGAATGGGTTTTTAATGTCAAAGTTAGACTGGTGGTTGAAAATGCCAGCGGCAGAACCTTTGACAAATTTTTCCAGTCTGTCCCCCAATTCTTTTGCCTCGGGCGTCTCCATTCCGATTAAAATTTTATAAAGATCCTCCAAAAGAGGCGGCTCGCTTTTAAACGATTCCGGGTCCTGGGTAATGCCTCTTTCCCTGTAGGTTAGAACCAGGGACCGGTCCAAAAGCGCATCCTGTGAAGGCGTCAATTCTCCCATAATAACCCGCATCAAAGAATGCAGGTCAAGAATTTTATTGGATAGTTCATCCGGCTCCGGATTGCTCGTCGCCAGATCAAAGGGGTTAATTTTGTACTTGGAGCTGGAGGAAAAAACGACAAACTCTCCCCCGACCGACTGGGTAAGTTTTTCATATTCGTTTTCTGGATCTACGATCAAAACGTCAACACCCATCATCAACAGCCGCAAAGACTCAAGCTTTACCAAAAAGCTTTTTCCTCCCCCTGATTTTCCTAAAATAACCGAGTTGGCATTCTCTAAGGTGAATCGGTCAAAGATAATCAGACTTCCGTCGTGCTGGTTTATACCGTAAAGAATGCCTTCGTTTTTGGTTAGGGACGCTGTCGCAAAAGGGAACGTCATCGCCAGAGACGTAGTATCGATATTCCTCCAGACTCCCAATTTATCGTAAAACATCGGCAGGGTAGATTTGAAGCCCTCCTCCATCTCAAGGGTTGCCTGTTTGGCAATGATTAATAGAGAAGAAATAACCGAATCTATTTCTTTAGCTACCCGATTTAGCTCTTCCAGACTATCCGCCGGAATAGTAATATATAAGCCGAACTGGAAAAAACGCTCGGCTCCCTTGGCAAGTTCCGCCTGAAGAGCCAAGGCGTCGTCAAGAGCTACCTGAACCGTCGGATCAACCACCTTGCCCGATTTTATGTCTCCCTCGATCGTTGCCTCCATCTCGGCAATCTTTCTTTTTAAGTCCTCGAGCACAACCTTTGCCTCGGTCGGATAGATATACATTGAGATATACAGCGGGTGGTCAAAAGTAATAAGAGGATAAAGCCAGTTGGCAGAAACATAGCGGGGATACCCAACCACATATAATGTGCGATAGAACTTGTCGTCGATTTTAATATGGTTAAAATCAACCTCGATGAAAGAAGGGGCGATGATATCTTTTATCGATACCGCTCCCTTGGCTAAAAATCCTGCCACGTTTTGTGACTGGGGCAGATTAACTGATTTTCCTCCGGCTCCGTTGTTTTTTTTTCCGAATAAATTTAGCATTTAGCCTGTGGTTAATACCACATCGGTATAACTTTCGATTGGCGCCAATCTTCTTCCCGTCGGGGAAGCGTTGTAAAGATTAAAAAACAACTCGATTAACTCCTGTTTCTGCAGAATTGTTGCCCGCAGTCCAATCTTCGACAAAAGACGCACCAGATGATCTCTTTTTGGATAGAGCGAAGTTTTGGCCCGGCTGATGACATATTCTTTATTTAAACTTTTTGTATTTGCGCCGGCCACTCCCATCTCCAAGGTAGAAAAAGGGACAACAAAAAAGAACCTCTTTTCCAGTACGGTATTTTTTTTAACGACGTTTTTAATAAATTCCTTATAGCTTTCCAGTCGTCTTTTTATCAGGTCAACCGGAGTATGACTGATTTTTCCATCCAGATAGTCTAAGTAGGACGAGATGTCCATCTTTTTCGACAGTATTAAAATCTGTGTTGGAAACGATAGGGAGTTTAATAGACTCGAATATGCATAGATCATCGAAGACTGTTCTTCCGATGACAAAAGCCAAAAGTTCACGGCTCCAACTTCGATCGCCACGGCTGCGGAAAAATCTTTCAGCAGAATAACGTCGTCTCTCACGTCTTCTATCTCGACAAACGACTGCGTCGAGGCTTTAACCGGTGATGTAACTTTATTTACTGGCATAAAAAATATAATACGAATGGTGCAAATCTTTATGCGAATGCTGCAAATTTGCTAATACAGATAATAAAGTCAAAATTAGCATATTTGTATCATTCGTATATTTTTTCGTAGTATTCGTATTACATCAATTCCTTGGAAAAAAATTCAAGAGGTTTTGGATTCGAATCCTCAATTTTTAATTTTATTGTATCAAAAAAGTAGGTGCTCTTCGGATCCTTGAATTCAAATATATATTCAGCTGATGACAGTGGGTTAAAAGTTGCGAATACCCCATGCGGATTAGTCTTAAGCAGACGGGTCACCGTACCCTTATCGTCCTTAACATAGATCAAAATACCCGGCAAAGGAATCAGTCTGTGGTTCTTCACCACTCCTGAAAAAAAAGGTTTTCTTTGGACCGCCTGATCTTTTTGAACCGCTTTTTGTTGAGGTTGGAATTGAACTTGAGGTTGTGGATGATTCGAGACGGCTGGTTTTACCGTCGTCTGTTTTTTTTGACTCATCAATGCCTCATTGGGCTTCTGTAAAAGTGTCGCAATAGCCTGTTTCTTGACTACCGGGGCGGTCTTGCCAGACCTAGTTCCTGCCATATAGGCGGCTAGTTTTTCTTGTGACTCGATATGGGTCATTACGCGATGAGGATCGCTTATGAAAAAGAGATTTTTTAAAAAATAAATCGGTGGGTTTTTCTTGTGATAAGTAAACTGCGTCGGAGACGTAATACTTTTCATAAAATTCTTAATCCAAACATCCAATGGGCGGTCGTTTACCGGCACAAAAGCAAAGGCAACCCCGCCTCCTCCGACTAGTACCGCGGCTAATATGTTCAGCAGAGGAATGGGTACCAATTTAAACATTATAAAGCCAAGCGGAATAAATACGGCCAAATAAATAAACTGTTTTAGAGTAAGAAAACCAATCAGTTTAAATTCAAAAGTAGTTATCTGTCTTGGCATTGGGTGTTGTTCCATAATATCAGTATAAAGTATCTAAAAGTGAGTAGCTAGTAGTTGGTAGTTAGTAGCTGAGGAATAAAAAAGAAGAATTAAGTTTCTCTATTAACTATTAGCTAAAAACTAATAGCTACTTTTTTTAACGGTAAGTTACTGGTTTTTCTTTTTGCGGAAGAAGCAGGCTAATGCGCCTGCCTTTCTGATTTACTTTTTCAATGAAAACCTTTACCCCCTGCCCTTCTTTAAATTTTTCCTCCCCGGTTAGTTTGCTGATATGGATCAAGCCCTCGACTCCCGGTTCTAGTTTGACAAAATAACCGTATTTTTCTTTTCTTACTATTTCTCCCCTGACTTCTTTATCTTTTGGATACTTGTTCTCTATATTTTCCCATGGGTCTTTTGTCAGGCGCTTAAGCGACAGGTTGAGTTTTAGATCCGTAAGGTTTTTTTCCACCACCACAACCTCAATCGTCTCACCCGCCCTTATATGCTCGGACGCGTCAGCGACCTTTTCCCAGGAAATTTCTGAGATATGAATCAGTCCCTCTACTCCCTCCACCTCGCAGAATGCTCCAAATTCCGAAACTCCCAAAACCTTGGCCTTATAGACCTTCCCCTCTTTAATCTTCTCAAATTTTTCTTTCAGCTCTTTTTGGGATATTCCCAATACCGCCGCTTTCTGCGAAACGACTAAGCGGTTCTTTTCCTCATCAACCTCTAAAATCCTCACCTTTATTTTTTGACCGCCCAATTTTTCCGGATGGTTAATAAAATTATCAGTCAGTTGAATCTTGGGAATAACTCCCCTTATGCCCATAAAATCAGCAAAGACTCCGCCCTTGCCGTATTCACCGCAGATAACCTCAATTTCCTCTTCCTTATCTTTCTTCTCCTTTAAAATTTCCCATTTGCCTTTCTGGAAAAATTTCTTCATCGAAACCACCGGATAACCGTCTTTTGACTCTGGCGCAACAATCCTTACCTTCATGACGGTTCCGGCTTTTAAATAAGGAAGGTAGGTGGAGATTTCTTTTACCTCCATGTCCCCTAAAACCGCATAAGCTTTAGCTCCTATATCAAACATGACTCCTTTTTTTGATAGGGAAACAATTTCTGCGCTTAACTCCTGTCCTTTGCTGATTTTGGGAAGGTGCTCTAATTTAAGCATTGCCTCCATTGGGTGAGTAGTTTTGCTTATTTTTGCCATCTTTCTAGTCTCCTCCTTGGATCCTGAAGTAAGTTATCATTTTAACAAAATCCTCACCAAAAGCAAGTCTTCAAAAATGCCCTTGATTCTTTAAGCTTAATTTAGTATATTATGGGATTATTATGGACACAATGCTTCTTCCGAGCCTTCTGAATAGGTTTGTCACTTACCTTAAGTCTCAGGGTAAGTCGGATTTTACCGTAATTGCCTATAAAAAAGACTTAGAGCAATTTGTAGGATTCCTTACCAGTAAGGAAAAAAACGATATACGTGAAATTAAAAAAGAGGATATTGACGCCTTCATTAATAAGCTCCTGCAAGACAACTACACCAAAAAATCCGCCTCGAGAAAACTTAACTCGATTCGAACTTTTTTCCGCTATCTGAAAAACGAGGGGGTGGTTGAGCAAAATCCCTCACTTGACGTTTCCCATCCGAAATACAGCCAAGCTCCTCCGAGAATTTTTAGCAAATTAGAATATAGGGCACTAAGAGACCTCGGAAAAGAAGATGCCAGGACCTACGCGCTGATTGAAGTTCTGCTTCAGACAGGGGTTAAAATCGGCGAACTGGCAAACCTTCGCCTTTCAGATATAGAAGAGGGCGCCCTAAAAATCAACCCGTATGGAAAAAATCCTGAAAGAAAAGTCCCGCTCAATAAAGCGGCACAAAAATCAATTGACGACTATCTGAAAATCAGGGGAAATACAGCTCAGGATGACCACCTCTTTATCACCAGAACCGGTCACCCGCTCTTGGTTAGAAACATCAGACAGATTATTACCCGCTGTTTTCGGGAGGTCGGCATCGAGAACGCCACGGTCAATGATCTGAGAAATACATTTATCGCCTACCAATTAATAAACGGTGCCTCGGTCGAATATATTGCCAAAATAGTCGGCCACCGAAGACTCTCTTCAACCGAACGCTTCCTCAACCTTGTCAAGGAAGAAGCCGAAAGAAAAGAAAGACTTGGAGAACTATAATATTTTTAATGCATGGGAAAAAACAAAGAAATCGAAAAACAAGAACCAATAGAAATATCTTTCGGAACTGTGTTTGTTTATGCCCAAAACCCTCAAGAAAGATATGTCGTGCTCGATGTTGAAAAAAAAAGTTGGTTTGCTGCTTCAAACATATACTACGCAGGGGGGAAAGAAGCTCTGGGAATACCAGGAACTTCTTACAGATCAGATATTTTAAAAATAGAGGGAAGGTGGGAAAAAGAAAGAATCATTAACGCTCTTATGGTTAGTATGGAGGTTGAGAAACCGATTGGTAGATATTTTGACCTTGTTAGAGAAAAATCTACTCAAAAATCTCGGATACTAACTTAAAAAAGAATTGTGCGAAGTATACTTACATAATGGAACTTAAAATCTTCACTGATGGAGGAGCGCTTAATAATCCAGGGACGGCGGCGAGTGCGTTTGTTGTTTACTCAAATAAAAAAATTCTTCATCAGGAAGCTTTTGCAATCGGCAGTAATACAAATAATTTTGCCGAGTATACAGCGGTAGTAAAAGCCTATGAATGGTTGCTGAAAAATAAACCAATTGATATTGCCAAGATTAACTTCTACTCTGACTCTAATTTAATAGTTAATCAACTGAATGGTTTATTTAAAATAAAAAATGCCGTGATCCGTGAATTTGTCCTGAAAATCCGTTCACTTGAACAGGAATTAAATGTTCCCGTAACCTATAGATATATTCCGAGAGAAGAAAACCAACTGGCAGATTCATTGGTAAAGAAAATTTTATATTCTCCTAGATTCCCGCCTGCGCGGGAATGACATACAAAAACTATTCCTGAATGCGTACCGGCATGATGATATGAAGAAAGTCTTGATTGTTTTCTAATTTAAAGACAACTGGGGCGTCAGAGCGCAAGATCTCAATGATTATATTTTTGCCGCCAACCGCGTTTAGCAAGTCCAACAAAAATTTATAGTTAAATGCGACCCTCTGGTCTTCCCCCTCAACCTCTGCCTCTTGGAATGAAGTGTTTTCTTCCCCCTCTGTTGTTTTTGGCATAAACCTCACTCCGTTCTTGTCTATTTCCAAAACGATAATATAGGAAAAGTCCCTGGCAAAAACCGAAATTAGTTTTACCTTCCTCAAAAACTCTTCTCTCTCCAGTTTTACCGTTGTCTTTTTTTCCTGGGGAATAACCTTGTCAAACGGAGGGAATTCCCCCTCGATTAATACGTTTTAAAACTCGCTCTCCCCCATTTTAAAACGTATTACCTTTTCTTTTTCCGAGTAGGAAAAATGAACTTCTTTTTCATCTTTTATGAAGTGGTTTATTTCCCTTAAAAAGTCTGCCGGAACAATCACCGACGGAAGCTGTTTTTCTTTTTTTGTCTTCACCAGCGAAAGCCTGAATCCGTCAGTCGCCACAATCACCAGTTCTTCATTTGTCAGAAAATTTATTCCTGAGAGGGCTGGTCTAGTCTCGTCAGACGAGGCGGAAAATAAAACCAGAGGTAAGCTTTTAACTAAAAACTCTGTCTTAATTTTTTGTTCTTTTTCTTCTATTTTGGGAGGCAGGGGAAAGTCCTCTACATTCATCAGGGGGAATTTTCCCTGACTTTTCTCAGCTTTTATAAACAGCTGTTTTTCTTTTACCTCCAATTCAATATTCGCCTCTGATAAAAAACTTACAAACTCGATTGGTTTCTTCGGCTCGATAACAAAATCTCCTTCTTTTTCCGTTTCTGCAGAAAAAGCCGTGTGAAAAAAAGAATTGAAATCGCTGCTGTAAAGGTGCATTTTCTTGTTTTCGATTTTTACATATGTTCCTTGAAGAATCGGTAGCGAGGAAAGTTTTGTTGAAGTAAAGCGGGCAGCTAATGAAAGATTATCTAAAAATTCCTGCCTTTTTAGTTTTATCTTCATATTAATATTAGTAGTATTAGTAAGTGGGTATAAGTGTATAAAAAAAGAGGCGGATTTTCAAGACAAGAAAATTGCCAAAATAACGGCGTTGACAGACGGTGAATATCATGTTGATAGACTTAGGGAATTGACGATCCGGTCAACATCTCTTTTAAGAAGGGGGTCTTTCATCGTGAGGCGATTAATTTTTTCGATTGCGTGGATTACGGTGGTGTGATCCTTTCTTTTTAAAAGAAAGGCAACCTCTTCCAGCTTTAA